>VOFI01001316.1_pt1 | contig 306001 bp, 274 predicted proteins | sample 5384131 | NCBI WGS metagenome assembly VOFI01 (sample SAMN12384728, study PRJNA508395) | human gut metagenome | isolation source: healthy gut H | host: Homo sapiens | reverse complement strand
GCCCTGCTTATTCAAGTAGTCGATAGCCTCGCGAGCTGGCTCTGTAGCAGAACCCATCAAGATAATGATGTTCTCAGCATCCTCAGCACCATAGTAGTTGAAGAGGTGATACTCACGACCAGTGATCTTAGTCATCTCCTGGCAGTACTTCTCTACTACCTCAGGAATTGCATCGTAGTAAGGGTTGCAAGCCTCACGGTGAGTGAAGAATGTCTCTGGGTTCTCAGCGGTACCGCGAGTAACAGGACGCTCAGGAGTCAAAGCACGGTTACGGAAGTCCTCGATGAACTCTTCCTTAACCAATGGACGGATGTCTTCCATATCCATCTCCTCGATCTTGTGGTACTCGTGAGAAGTACGGAAACCGTCGAAGAAGTTAATGAAAGGAACCTTTGTCTCCAATGTAGCCAAGTGAGGAACTGCAGAGAGGTCCATAACCTCCTGAACAGAACCTGAGCAGAACATAGCGAAACCTGTCTGGCGGCAAGCCATTACGTCCTGGTGGGTATAGTTCAAGAAAGCCACCTTGCAACCCATTATATCAACTATGTAGGATATGGCCTGCTGGCGTTCCTTTGTATTTCTATAAGTCCCTATATGCGGTATCTTGAATTCATCAAGTTTGTTTAATGTTCGTACAAGTCCAGCATCCCTCCTGTCAAGACAGTGGTTGTTTGCATGCAAAAACAAATCAAATCCGGCTTCTTTAAGCGACAAAGCATACTCATCCGGAGCACTAAAGCATGGGTAACCCTTATATGGAGTTCCACCTAAGGTACACTCAAAATTGACTACCGAATAATCAGCTGAACTTATGTACGGCTTCAAATATTCAAAGCAGCGCGAATAATCATATCCTGCGCCATTTTTTGCCACGGCTATCTGCCTGTCATGCTGCATTGCATCTCCCGCAAAGACTATGGAAATGTCATTGCTTCCTGTAAAAAATTGCAGTATCGATAAGAGACAAGCCAGGAAAGTCATTTATTTGTAAATTTTGTGTTGTGCTGCAAGTAATGTATTTTTCATCAAAGAAACAATTGTCATAGGTCCAACGCCACCAGGAACAGGTGTTATGTATGAACATTTTGGTGCAACGTTTCTGAAATCAACATCACCTTTTAGACGGAAACCACTTTTTGTGTCAGCTGCAGGAACTCTTGTTGTGCCTACGTCGATTATAACAGCGCCTTCTTTGACCATATCTTCTTTTACAAATTCAGGAGAGCCAAGTGCTGCTATAATTATATCCGCCTTCTTACAATGCTCTTTTATATCCTTTGTGCGACTATGACATACTGTTACCGTTGCATCTCCTGGAAACGCTTTTTGCATCATCAAAGACGCAACTGGTTTTCCAACGATATTGCTTCGTCCTAAAACTACGCATTCTGCACCTTTTGTTGGAATTTCATATCTTTTGAGCAATTCAAGGATTCCTTGAGGTGTTGCTGATAGGAAACATGGCAAACCGATTGAAAGGCGACCTACATTTATTGGATGAAAACCGTCAACGTCCTTTTTGTAATCGATAGCCTCGATAATCTTTTGTTCATCAATGTGCTTTGGCAAGGGAAGCTGAACGATAAATCCGTCAATATCTGCGTTGTTGTTTAATTCATCAATCGTTTTAAGCAATTGTTCCTCTGTAACATTGTCTTCAAAGCGAATGACTGTTGACTTAAAACCGCATTGCTCACAAGCTTTTACCTTATGGGCAACATAGGTCTCACTTCCTCCGTCATGGCCAACAAGCACGGCTGCCAAATGAGGCTGCTTTTCTCCATTTTGGAGCATAGTTTTCACTTCTTCTGCAATCTCTTGCTTTACTACATCAGCAATCTTTTTACCATCTATTAATTCCATTAGAGTAGATTTTTGTTTTCCTCTGCAAATTTACTTCAATTAGGGTGTATTTGAAAACTAATTAATATTTTTTTGCATCACCTTAAATAATCAAAGAAATAACCTCTTTTTTTAATTGTTCATACGTTGCCACTGGATTATCTGCATGAACAAATTTTATTTCACTGTTTTTGTCTACTATAAAAATATGAGGTATAGTATTTGGAGCAAACAAATGAAACACACCCCTATCAGACTGAGCAGAATAAGGTATAGTCAGATTATTATTCTCCCAATAACCTTCTAACTTTTTAGAATCCTCACCTGTTCCTATTGCGACAAACGTCACTTTGTCACCAAATTCCTCAAACACCTGCTGTATAGCTGGGAAGCCGTCACGACAATCAGGGCACTCGGTATGAAAAAATACTATTAAACTTACCCTACCTAATAAAGTCTCATTACTCACTACCGAATTATCGTTCATAACAACACTGAACTTCGGCAACTTATCACCAGGCTTCAATTCAACACTTCCTTCTTCCTGGTTCTCAGTAACGCAACCAAGGAGTAATATTGATAAAAGCGATAGAAGTATTTTGTTCATTTATACTATTTTTAATTTCCTATTTTAAATCTCGCATATATTGCTTCAGCGCACTTTTCTCCATCCATCGCAGCCGAAACAATACCACCAGCATAACCAGCTCCCTCACCACAAGGATAAAGCCCTTCTATTTCAATATGATTAAAACTTTCCTTATTTCGAGGCACTCTGACAGGAGACGAAGTTCTTGACTCTACACCAATTACAATAGCATCATTAGTCAAAAAGCCTTTTCTTATGGCTCCAAACTTTTTAAAACCTTCCCGCAATCTATTTCCTACAAACGGTGGTAACCACATATCAAGCCTTGACGGGTGGATTCCAGGCGGATATGAAGAGCGAGGCAAATCACTTGATGCCTTTCCTTTTACAAAATCAAGCATCCGCTGAGCGCCCGCATTAAGCGTGCAACCTGCCTGCTCATAGCAAAGTTTTTCCAACCACTCCTGGAATGCCATAACTTTCAAATTCCCAAACTTATTAAATTCTTTAGGCAAATCCTCAGGCAAAATTTCAACTACCATACCTGAATTAGACCACATAGTACCACGATTTGACGGTGACATACCATTAACCACTAATTGATTTGGCCCGCTTGAAGCAGGAACGACAACGCCTCCCGGACACATACAAAAGGAATACACTCCTCTTCCATCTACCTGAGTAACAAACGAATATTCCGCTGCTGGCAAATATTTTCCTCTTCCTTCCTTTGTATGATATTGTATTTGATCAATTAAATGCTGAGGATGCTCCAAACGCACCCCAACAGCAATTCCTTTAGCCTCAATTGCAATCTTTTCAGAATCCAACAACCTGTAAACATCCCTTGCTGAATGTCCAGTTGCAAGAATTACTGGACCACTATACCTCTCTCCATTTGAGCAACCTATTCCAATAATCTTGCTATCTTCATATATAAATTTATCAAATAGCGTTGAGAAATGTACTTCTCCTCCACTCTTGATAATCTGCTCTCGCATACTTTTGATAATTTTAGGCAACTTGTCTGAACCAATATGCGGATGGGCATCAACCAAAATATCATCAGAGGCTCCAAACTGATTGAAAATCTGTAAAATCCGGTTTACTTCACCCCTCTTTTTACTACGAGTATAAAGTTTGCCATCTGAATAAGCGCCTGCTCCTCCTTCTCCAAAACTGTAATTAGAATTCACATCGACATTACCAGTTCTTGATATTTGCGCCAAATCAAATTTGCGTTCATCAACAGGCTTTCCTCTTTCAACAACAATAGGCCTTAAACCGAGTTCTATAAGTCTTAAAGCAGCAAACAATCCTGCTGGACCCGCACCAACAACAACCACCGACGAAGCATTGCTAACGTCACCATACTGATATGGTTCATATAGAGCCATTGACTTAGGGACTTCATCAAGAAAGCACCTTACCGTTAAATTTACCGCAATGTTTTTTTGACGAGCATCAATAGACCGCTTAATAATCTTAATGCCTTTAAACCTTTCTAAGGCAATGCGTTCCTGTCGCGAAATCAGACTTGTCAATTTGGCAGTATCAGCAGCGATATCAGGTGTGGTTCGCAATATATAGTCTTCAAACATAAATAATCTAATTTTAGTCAAAGTTAATCAATTATCCACAAAATGACAATATAACTTGGTTTATTTCTTACAAAATAACTAATTTTGCAACCATAAATTTAGCATTATGACAATTGGAGCATTATTTGATTTAGACGGCGTTGTTGTTGACAGCGAAACAATATATACTCAAGTTTGGAACGATATAGATAAAATATACCCATCAGGGATAGAGAATTTTGCATATATCATCAAAGGAAATACCCTTGAAAAAATATTAGGAACATATTACCCAAACAAGGATATTCAAGAAAAAATCATACAAATTATCAAAGATTCTGAAAAGGAAATGAAATACATTCCTTTTGGTGAGGCTATTAGATTCATTACAGAATTAAAAGAAGCAGGCATAAAGTGTGCGATGGTAACAAGCAGTTCTCAAAGAAAGGTTGACCACCTATATGAGCAGAATCCATTTTTTAAAGATTTATTCGATGCTGTCATAACTGGAGATGTTGTTACCCATTCCAAGCCAAACCCTGAACCGTTTATATTAGGAGCAAAGGCCCTTGGCATTGACCCCAAAGATTGCATTGTCTTCGAAGATAGCCTTTCTGGCATTCAGGCAGGAAAAGCAGCGGGATCAACAGTAATTGGACTTGCTACCACATTGAAATTTGAAGACATAAATGGGAAAGCCCATAAAACCATAAACGATTTTACAGGCTTCCATATATCTGATGTTTTATCTGTAATGAATATTAGCAGGCTTTAAAACTCATATCCAACCCTTTAACAGAGTGTGTTAAGGCCCCAACAGAAATAAAGTCAACGCCACACTCACCATACTCTCTTAACGTTTTGAATGTAATGCCACCAGATGATTCTGTTTCATATCTACCAGCAATTACTTCAACGGCTTTTTTGGTATCAGCAGGAGTGAAATTGTCAAGCATAATGCGATCAATTCCTCCTGTTTCAATAGCCTCATTCAATTCTTCAAAGTTTCTCACTTCGATTTCAATCTTCATTCCTTCTTTGTGATTATCTTTGATATACTGTTTAGCCTTAGTAATAGCAGCTTTGATACCGCCAGCAAAATCAACGTGATTGTCCTTTAACAAAATCATATCAAACAAGCCGATACGGTGATTGCATCCGCCACCAATTTTAACAGCTTCTTTTTCAAGCATTCGCAAGCCTGGAGTAGTCTTTCGCGTATCAAGCACCTTAGTCTTCAAGCCTTCCAATTCTGCTGCATATTTTGCTGTCATTGTAGCAATACCACTCATTCTCTGCATAATATTAAGCATCAATCTTTCAGTTTGCAACAATGAGCGAACCTTACCCTCAACAACGAAAGCTATATCACCAGGTTTTACTTTTTCACCATCATGGATAAAAACTTCAACTTTCAAAGTTGGGTCGAATTTTTTAAACACCTTCAACGCGATATCAACACCTGCAATAATACCTTCTTCTTTAATAAGCAAATGTTGCTTACCTATTTCCTCTTCTGGAATACAGCACAATGTTGTGTGGTCTCCATCACCAATATCTTCAGCAAATGCAAGATTCAGCAAGTCATCAATTAATTCTTCTTTTGTCTTCATATAGATACTTTTTGATTATTTTTTCCTAATTTTGTAATGATACTGCAAATTTAGAAATTTAATTGTACATAATATATGAAAATCTCCCTTTTTGTTGTCGGAAAAACAGTACACAGTTACATAAACCCTGGAATTGAGGAATATTCTAAACGAATTTCTCACTATTGTCCATTTAACATCCAGTTTATTTCCGATGCGAAAAATGCAAAAAGCATGAGTCAAGAGCAGCAAAAGATTGCAGAAGGTCAAAACATTTTGTCTCAGATAGAAAGCCGACTATGTAGTATTACTTGATGAAAGAGGCAAAGAATTCAAATCATTGGAATTTTCTGCATACATAGAAAAGAAAATGCAAACCGTGCAAAAAAGACTGATTTTCATTATAGGCGGTCCTTACGGATTTTCAAAAGATGTATATGACAGAGCAAATGAAAAAATATCATTGTCAAAACTAACATTTCCACACGACTTAATAAGACTCTTCTTTACTGAGCAATTATACCGAGCATTCTCTATTATAAACAACGAACCCTATCATCACGAATGATAAGAAACTCCAATAAGTCATGTTAAAGCAAGGAATTTATGAACATATTATTAATAGCCAGATTGAAAAAGAAATAACTAAAGCCGAAGACGTTGGACTTGTCTGTAAAAAGCAACCAGTCGATAATGCTGAATCTCCAAAATTATTGGCAGATTACCTGGCAAAGGTTATATGCCAGAAACTTGAAGACACAGAAGCTCAACAAGACAGAGTAAATATCATTAACCGCATTTTAATCAATGCAGGCTTAATGGATGATACGCAAATAGTAGATTCGACTGATTTGCTTTACGAAGTTATGAGCCGCCAGGAATCTATCCTACATACACAGAGCAAAACCGAAACAGTCCGCCCTATTTCCGGATTCAGAGTAAGCAACTTGTTTACAGGTGGGAATAGCACACTTTCTTTAGGCGAGGAAATAAGAAGAGAAATTGCAAGTTCTGACGAAATCTGCTTTATTGTATCTTTTCTTAAAGTTTCTGGAATAAGAATCCTTCTGGAAGATCTAAAAAGATTCTGTAGTAGAGAAGGCACTCGTCTTAGAATTATTACTACAACTTATTGCGGCGCCACACAAGCCAAGGCAATTGAGCAATTAGCTGAATTGCCTAATACAGAAATACGAATTTCATATAATACAGATATCGAACGCCTGCATGCTAAATCATATATTTTTCTTAGAAATTCTGGAATGAATACAGCCTACATTGGCTCCTCTAACCTATCCAAATCCGCACAAACAGACGGGCTCGAATGGAACATTCGTGTAACAAATGTTGAAAACCCTCATATAATAAAGACTGCACTTGCTACATTCGAGATGTACTGGAATAGTCCAAATTTTGAAGATTTTAAAATAGGTGGTATTGAAAAGTTTAACAAAGAACTTAAACGCAATCTTTTTGAAAAGAAGGATACTGATGTTATATATCAGCGATACTCTCTTTTACCGCATCAAAAACAGATACTGGACAAATTATATGTCGAACGCGAAGACAGAGGCAATTTCAGGAATCTTGTCGTTGCTGCTACAGGTACAGGAAAAACTGTAATTTCCGCTTTCGACTATCAAAATTTTGCTCAAAACCATCCTCGAAGTCGCATCCTTTTCACAGCACACAGAGAAGAAATATTGAAACAATCATTAAATACTTACCGTAGTGTTATGCAAGATGCAAATTTCGGCACTCTATGGGTTGGTGGTTACAAACCACAAGATTCAACAGAGTACGAGCACCTGTTTGTTTCAATATCAATGTTCAACTCTCGTTTCGATGACTTTTTCAGCAAACTCGAGTCAAACTTCTATGACTACATTGTCATTGATGAAGCACACCATAGCCAAGCGGACAGTTACAGAAAGTTGTTCAACCATTTCAGCCCCGCTATTTTGTTAGGTCTGACTGCAACTCCAGAGCGAATGGATGGTAGGGATTTAAGACCAGACTTTGGAAATCGCATTAGTGCAGAAATAAGATTGCCTCAAGCATTACAAGCAGGACTTTTAACGCCTTTTCAATATCTCTGCATTTCTGACAGCACTGATCTAAGTGATGAAAAATTATGGAATGGTCAAAAATATAACACTGAGCGGCTTGCTGACAAATTGTGTGCAAAAGGACGAGCAAGACTTATAGTTGACGCAATTCACAAATACATTGCAGAAGAATACACTTGTCGTGCCCTATGCTTTTGCGTCAATAAACGTCATGCTGATTTTATGGCTGAACAATTGGCTTTATATGGTTTTAACGCCAAGAGCCTTACAAGCGACACCCCAACAAATGAACGTGACCAAATAGCAAAAGACTTACGCAATGGGATTCTCCATTACTTATGCGTCGTGGATATTTTTAATGAAGGTGTTGATATTCCAGAAGTTGACACGGTACTATTTCTCCGTTCCACAGAAAGTTTAACTATTTTCTTGCAACAGTTAGGTCGTGGTTTGCGCTTGTCTCCAGGAAAAACAGAACTTACCGTTCTTGACTTCGTTGCACAAGCAAATAAAAAATATGATTTTGCCAGTCGATTCCGTGCTCTAACTTTATATCCTGAAAAAAATATACAGAAACAAATCAAGGAAGGCTTTACTCTTTTTACCTTTGGGATGCAGCATTGTTATGGAGCAGAAGGCTCGTCAATACATTCTTGAAAATATTCAAAGTGCAATTTATAACAAAAACCGCCTCATAAGGGAAATCAACTCCTTTCCAAACAATCCAACAATTTCTCAATTTATTGAAAGCAACGGTCTTGATATACGCACCTTATATCAAGGAAAGAATTGCTGGTCTTCACTAAAACGCGATGCCGGAAAAATAACGTACATTGATGATGAAATAACAAAACGTCTGTCTAAAGGAATGTCGGCTTTACTTCACCATAATACAAAATCTTTCTTGAAATTTGTTATTGATTTTGTCAATGAAAAAATCCAAATCAATGAATCGAATATGACTTATTCGATTATGCTTTACTACGCTCTGTTCCAAGATAGAATTAGCAAGGCAGGTTTTAATTCTATTAATGAAGCATTAAATCTAATCCATAATGCAAAGTACATTCACTTTAAGAAAGAAATTTCTGAAATTGTTTCATACAGACTTGAACATCTTGAAATAGTAACTAAGCCAATTGGCGAAAGAAATCATCCCTGGACTTGAACTATATGGTTGCTATACTCGAGAGGAAATTTTCTCATTAGTTGGTAAACAAACTGCAGACTTGAAGATGCAGGGTGCAGCATCTGGAGTATTCAATCTTCCAAAATATAATACTACTTTATTGTTTGTTACCCTCAATAAATCAGACAAGGATTTCTCACCCTCAACGCAATACAATGATTATCTTATAAATGACACCTTTTTCCACTGGCAGTCACGAAATACAGATTCTCATTATAACAATGGAGGCCGCAGGTATACCGAACAATTAAAAAACAACAGCAAGGTCATATTGTTCGTTCGTAAAGAAAAGAATGACGGTTTCGGAAACACCTCTCCATTCCATTGCTTTGGACTTGTTGACTATATCTCATCACATGATGATTTTCCAATGAACATCACATGGAAGTTACATTCTCCTGCGATGCCACAATATTTAAAGGCTATTTAAAATGAAACAGATAGAAGTCGTTGCTGCGATTATAAAACATGGCAAATCATATTTGGCAACACAGCGCGGATATGGTGAGTTTGAAAGTCTATGGGAATTTCCCGGAGGCAAAATTAAATGCAACGAAAGCAAAGAAGAGGCTCTAAGACGCGAGATTAAAGAAGAGTTAAACATTAACATCAATATTATTCAACAGTTATGTAGTCGTCCCTTAAGAATATCTTTTTCAGTTGCTATTCAGTAATTTAGTTTATAAAATTCTTTGATAAATCTGCAAGTTTTAGTACCTTTTAGGTCAAGAAACTTGCAGATTTTATGATTAAAAAGACGAATAATATCCCATCTTTATTCAGTAGCCTGTCAGACATGCTTAATCAATCTCACCCACTTTACCAGTTAGCTGACAAAATAGATTGGGAAAAATTTGAAACAGCCTTTCAACCATTATATTGTCAGGGCAATGCCCGGCAAGCCAATCCGTTTAATGTGTGGTATGCTCATCCTAAAACACCTTCGTAATCTTCAGATGAGTCTTTGGAACAATGGAGCGAAAATGCTTATTATCAGTATTTTTGTGGCATGCAATAACGTATGCCCCATGTGATGAATTAGTCCACCAACGTCAAGAGGGGGTTGAACTTACAAGAAAGCCTTTAACGAGAATGATGATGATTGATTCAACAGTTCAGGAAAAGAATATCACTTTACCCCACAGATGCAAAGTTGCATAAAAAAGATTGTGAAGAAAGTTCTTGGCCTCGTAAAAAAACTGGGGCTTCCTCTGCGTCAAAGCTACACCTTTGTGCTGAAGCAAATCTACCGTGACCAGCGTTTCCGTAACCACCCCAAAAACAGGAAAAAAAGCCCTTAGGGCAGACAGGCGTTTACGTACAATAGCCGGAAGATTAGTCAGGGAGTTGAAGCGTAATCTTAAAGAGAATCACGACTATGACAAATTGCTTGAACTCTTTGAGACCATTCTTTCTCAAAGACGTAATAGCCGAAAAAAAAGATATATTCCATTCATGAACCTGAAGTACAATGTATCAGCAAGGGGAAAGAACATAAGAAATACGAATTTGGCAATAAGGTATCCATAATACGTTCTGTTACAGGCATTATTCTAGGAGCTATGTCCTTCCGCAATGAATATGACGGTCATACCATCGAGTCTTCCTTAGAACAGGTAGAACGATTAACAGGGCGAAAAATCAAACTGTTGGCAGGTGACAGAGGATACAGAGGCAAAAAAGGAAATTAACGGGACAAAGATTATGATTCCCGACGTACCTAAGAAATCAGACAGCCGATATCAGAGGTTGAAAAAAACACATGCTTTTCTGCAAGCGTGCAGGCATAGAACCGACAATAGGTCACTTAAAGTCAGATTACCGTTTGGGCCGAAACTTTTATAAGGGTGTGGTAGGAGATGCTGTGAACGTACTTCTCTCGGCAGCAGCATATAACTTCAAAAGAGCTATGAAAGCTCTTTTGGGCATGCTTCAAAAAATATGCGAGATACTGTGTTTAAACAATATCTCGCAAAAATGGGCTTTTTAAGGGACGACTAATTACTATTGAACACACATATCCTCGTTTTCACTTGAAAATGCACTGTTTTATTTGTTCAATTGCCTCAGGAACCATAGAACTAATTGAGCACAAATCTGCCAAATGGTTAACCGAGAACGAACTGGAAAGCGTAGAATGGCTCCCCGCTGACGAAGTGGCTATTTCACAACTCTTAAAATTAGATTTACAGTAATAAATTGGGTTCCAGCGTAAAAAATTTACGTTAGAACCCAATTTGTTACTATATGCTATTTATTAGTATTTGAACATTCTATCCATCTCACGTTTGTCTTCTCTTTCTTTAATAGACTGACGCTTATCATATTCCTTTTTACCCTTTGCGAGGGCTATTTCGATTTTTGCCAAACCTCTATCATTGATAAAGACACGAAGCGGAACGATTGAGAATCCTGTATCCTTGCTGGCTTTTCCTATCTCTAAAATTTCTTTTTTATTTAGAAGCAATTTTCTATCCCTTCTCGATGAATGGTTATTATAGGAACCATAAAAATACTCCCCAATATACATATTTTTTATCCACAGTTCTCCGTTATTTTCATAACAGAACGAATCTGTCAAACCAGCTTTGCCAAGTCGTATGGATTTAATCTCCGTACCTGTCAAAACCAATCCGGCAACGAATGTTTCAATTATATCGAAATCAAACTTTGCTCTGCGGTTTTTGATATTTATGCTCTGTAACTTCATAATGCAACCAAGAATCCTTCAAAAAGTATAAATAATAATTTTGGAACAAATACTATCAACAAGAACGAGCCTACTATAAAATATGCAGACTTTTCCTTATCTAAATCAAAAGTATGACAACTTTGCCAAATAATAACCAATAAATATAGCCAAAACAAGTCAACAAAAATATACTCATACATTAACAGGTTCCGAACAATATCTATAAGTATCAGAAACGACATGTTATACATTACAAATGTTCTCACTTTGCCGCTTGACGGTTTTGATGCTTTGTCAGCAAAGAAAGAAATTGCAAAACTCATTATATATGACACAAAAATATATCCCAAAAAATAAGAGGTAAAATTAATGAGTCCATATACAAGTGTTCGCGAAACTGTTGGCTCTTGCTCTTTCCAAAACAATCCAACGGCTGATATTGCGAGCAACGCCAATAGCGGATAATATAAAGTTCTTTCTGTTTCCACACTTGACGTATTTTGCAATACCATGCTCCACGTTTCACGGGGTGATATTATCAATTTGAGTACTTGTCCTAATTTTTTCATTTTACTATTATAAACTACAAAATTAGAGCAAAACAATTACTGCCTAATTTCGTGAATACAAAATTAGTCATTCTTAATCAAGTAAACAAATATCAACGTTCCGGATTAAATCCTTGCATCTGCAGATATTCCAAGATTCTATACGACATCGCCTCTTTATAATAGTCAACGATATGGCTACACCAGTCGTTATCGCTTTTTGAGCCTGCTCTTATTTGATTATATTCAGTTATAAGTTTATCATAATCTACCAATGAAGTCATCAACTCCTCATCGTTTTTATATGTATTATGATGAATAACTGCAGTCTTTGGCTGTTTCGGTTTCAAATCTGGCATTTCTCTTGGAACGCCTACAGCCAATCCACAGACAACGAAGACTCCTTTTGGCAAATTCAAGATTTCTGCAATCTTAAATGGGTCTGCTGTTCTCGCATAACCTATACAACAGCATCCCAATCCTTGAGAAGTGGCTGCTACCAATGCATTCTGCATTGCTAAAGACGCGTCAACTATTCCAACAAGTATCCCATCCATAGTATTACAGAAGCCAGGAAACTCTATACCTTTTGCCTCTGATAATCGCATAATCTTGTTATAATCAGCACAAAAGACAAAAAAATGATTGCATGTCTTGATTTGCTTTTGGTTAGTTATTCCGTATAACTGTTCTTTAAGTTCTTGATTATCTATATCAATTACAGAAAACTGTTGGCCATTATAACTCGTTGGCGTATTACGGATGGCATCATAGATAAATTCTAATACCTCAGCTGAAATAGGTTCTCGCTCATACCTTCTTATACTGCGTCTTTCCAATAAAAGACTTTTAACATCGCCCATAAATTAATTATTTTATAAGTGAACAACCGATACCTGGCTTATCAAATAATGTTATCTTTCCATCAACTATCTTCATTCCGTCAAAGCAGTCGTTAGAGATTAACAGATTACCGTCAAGGTCAGCCCAGTCTGCCATTGGCGCAAGTTGAGCCGCGGCACTAATGGCACATGAAGTTTCCGTCATACATCCAAGCATCACCTTCATTCCCAAAGACCTTGCAAGCACAGCCATTTTATATGCTTCATGCAAACCGGTACTCTTCATTAACTTTATATTAATGCCATCGTACGCCTGATATGCACGCAATACGTCAGGCATTCTCTGCAAGAACTCATCTGCTATAATTGGTAGCGGACTTCGCTCTCTTAACCAGGCTGTTTCATCTATCATTTCCTTTGGAAGCGGTTGCTCTACGAACAAACAATTGCGTTCACTTAGCCAATGACACATTTCCAATGCTTGTTCCTTACTTGTCCAACCCTGATTAGCATCTACACAAATTGGACGGTCTGTTTTTGAACGGATAATGTCAACAAGTTCTTTATCGTTATCCAATCCCATTTTGACTTTCAGCACCTTATACGGAGCCGCCTCATCAACTTTCTGACGAACTACCTCTGCTGTATCTATGCCAATTGTAAATGAAGTGTTTGGAGCCTTATCTGGATTTAATCCCCATATCTTATACCATGGTTGCCCCATCAACTTGCCAAGCAAATCATGCATGGCGATATCGATAGATGCCTTTGCCGCCCTGTTGTCGGGAGCAATGCTATCAACATACGCAAGTATTTCTTCAAGTCTGAACGGGTCATTAAACTGCGACAAATCAACTTTAGAAAGAAAATTGCAAACAGATTCTATTGACTCGCCAAGATATGGTGGCATTGAAGCTTCGCCATAACCAGCAATCCCTTCATATTCAATTTGTAACAATACATCTGGCGTTGTTGTTCTGCTTGACTTTGCCAAATTGAAGGAATGGCGCAATTTCAATTCATACGGTTTGAATGACAAATTCAATCTGCCACTCTTTGCTGTTTTCTTTGTTGCTTCTCCTGAGCAAGATATAGAAATTGGTGTTGACAATGCTATTATTCCTAATGCCGTACCTTTCAAAAATTTTCTTCTGTCCATAATGATTGTTTTATTAGAAATACCACGGATGTGATTTTACTGCTACTATACCTTTTGTTCCGACCTGACCATTAATTCTTGACATTGACAAGTAATTATAAACATGGTAGTCTTCACTTTCTTTATCCATACTGTTAACTTTCACCCTACCGGAACTGTGAATATATTTTCCATTCTCCAGATACATAGCAACGTGCGTTACTTTACCGGTTTTAGTTCCAATGAAAATTAAATCGCCTTTTTTTGCGTCAGTTTTCCAATTGTTTGGGTTTATTTTTTCTCCTGTCAATGCTTGTTGTGAAGCATCTCGCTGCAAAATAATGCCATTAGAGAAATATAATGTCTTTACAAATCCTGAGCAATCCATTGTTTTTGACGACATGCCACCCCATAAATAAGGTCTACCCATCATCTTAAACGCATTTTTCTCAAGCAATTTGTCACTAAATTTTTGCTTTGCCCATTCATCAAGAAATTCCACATTTGATTTTTTAACAAAGCCCTCGCGACCATCTGGCAACGCTATTTTGTAAAACTTTTTCTTTGCATCCTTATATATAACAATATTACCCAACAACAAGTCGGACACAATTTTCATATCATCCTCATTTGGCTCTGAATAGACATTGATTTCCCTCTGTGTTACAACAAGTCGCTTTGATGCTTTCCACGCTTCCATTTCACTGGTTGTTATGAAAGTCAACGAGTTGTTTGTTATGTAGCCCAAATAGTTATCTGGCGTTTGGATTAACGACATATCCCCTCCTCTTTCAAGTACTTTTACAGGAGTGCCCAAAATGGTTTGCGAAATCAATTCGGAACTGCTGGCTGCTGTCTTTCGCATACATGCTACAGATATTGATATCAATCCCCACTTCGTGTCAAGACTTTCCTCTGGCAATAATTGGATAGAATCCTTATATTCTATTCCATTATTTTTCATTTCAGACAATAATTCCGCTCTTGCCTCTTTATTATCTGTTTTCCCTTTTAAAACCAAGACTCCGTCATTTCCTTTATGCGTCTTTACTGTCCACAAAGCGACGCGAGAATCTGGTATATATTTGTTTTTTATAATACCCACAATACTGTCATACTGTTCTGTTGCATTAACCGATATAAATGATACCAATCCAGCAAACAATGCCAATGCTATTTTTTTAATTTTCATAAGTCTATTCAAATCTAATCAATTCAACATCTGGAGTCCAATCTTTATAATAAAACAAGTTGCCGCCACTCCATTCAACTTCTCCTAATTGGAAGTCAACGGTTTCACTCCTTACAAATTTCTTTTCAGGACTTAATTTTCCTCCAACTCCCTTATTTGAAGCCATACGGTGAAAATCCAAACCTGTTTTATAGAATTCCATAACATTCTTATCCTTTGCAGTCTCAATTAAACCGTATGACATATCCACCGGTACCCAGCCTATTCCTTCGTAATAGACTTCTGCCCAATCATGCATACCAACCTTATTAGGCTCAACAGCATAACCGCTTTCCCAACGTGCCGGAATACCCAGAGAGCGAAGCAACGTTATATAAAGCAACGAAACTTGTCCGCAGTCTCCATGGCCATTTTCTAAGACATACTCTGCAAGATTTGGTATTGTGCTATACTCTCTTGCTCCAGCCCATGGGAAATGTGCATCAATCCAATCATAAACCAATGAAGCCTGCATTAGCGGGTCTGTTTCTCTTCCAACTATCTGCTTTGCAAGTTTTCTCATTTCTGAGGTTAGAATAACTTGCGGATATTCCGTAGCAGTATATTTCCTATATAATTCGCTTGACTTGTCATATTCTTTTTTATTGTTCATTATAAACTCTGGCGAATAATACTGCGACCGAACTTTATATGAAACAACAATCTCAAAATTGACCGGTTTGCCTTTCTCTGCCTTTCTTTCCATATAGACGGTATTATGAATACTGCCTTTTGAGAATGTGACCTTATCTGAAGACGATACCAATTTGATATCAGATTGTCTTTCATTTTCTATTGGGAACGGCAACCATACCCGCACCACTTCTCCTGCAGGCACGGCGTCGGCTTTGACTTTTGCTGTATATTTCAATGTAACCGCTTTCGGAAAAGAAAGTCCATTTTCTTTTGCTGAATGAATTGCATTTATAGCAACCTTTTCATTCTTCAAATCCTCTTGTATCAGTTCATTCCGCCTGAACTTTGACAATTCTGGGACCAAACGGTCAAGATTGGAAACTGATTTACGAAACATATAACACTTACCGTCGATTTCCTTTACTTCAATATATTTTTTTGAAATCCAATCCTTAATATTAGCCTCAGTAACAAACGGGTATTTATCTTGAATAACCTGTAACCCTTCATTATATGTAATTCTAAAATCACTGCGGATTCGGCTCATTATTTTCAAAATAGAGTCCACCTCAAGCGTTGTCATTCCATGATTTGGATTATCTACAATCTTTTCTACAGCCCCAAACTCTCCCGCATCAATCATAAACGGAATTTTTTCTGGAACCGCAGCCTCAATTTCTAAGAAAGGTAAACATAGGGCTATTAAATATATTTTTTTCATTGTAATTGCATTTTAACCTAACAAATATAATACAAATATTTTTAAATATAAAAAACTATAAGATTTTTTTCAAAATTACTTTAACGGGCACATAAACAGACCTCAATTAACCGTATCCACCAACACCATTACATATTATAAATATTATTCATACAATCTATTAAATATATCACTCATTGGGCTTCCAGCCCGCAAACGACACAATTTCGGGCACACCGAGGGGATATTCTACGCAATTATTGTACATAAATATTTTGCATAGACAGTTCTCGCAATCGTTCACCTATGCGGGAACAACGCGAATCAATTCTTCAACTAGGGACGATAAGTTAGAGTGTACTGATTTTATCTGAAATTAACAGGCTGTGACTTTAATAGTATTATTTAGTTATACCCTAAAAAGCCAATTTTTAACAAGATATAATCCAAATTATTGCTGTCCGCTAAAACTCAAAAGAGCATAGAAATCCTATCCGCAATGCCCATAAACAGGCGTTGCGGATGAATTTTTGAAAAAGTAAGCCCCCCTTAATCAAATAAAGACGGTTCAGGAGGCTCTTCCTTTGCCTCTTCAAGCATCTTCGCCCAATCTTTTTCTGGTTCTTCAAGGAAAGTATAGCAGTTCACATAGTACATGAGCATAATTCTTACCATAGTTGCCAGCCCGGAAAAACTCCAAGAGCGTTTAATTCGTTTCTGTATGATCATTAAAAAGCAGATTTGCAATAAGAGTAACCCAAATCTGAATTTTTATGGCATTGGCACTCTCTCCGTAGAAATATCTCAGAGGAAAATTCTGCTTCAGTTGCTTGAAAAGAAGCTCTATCTCCCACCGTTTGCGGTATATGGCGATAATTTCTTCGGAAGACATGGCCATATCGTTAGTAAGTAGCGATATCAATTGGGGCTTTTTCTTCTTGAGATCAACATATGTGATAATCCTTGCCTTGTGCTTGATTTCTCCTGTTTCCTTGTATGCTTTGCAAACTCAACGATCTGTACTCTTTCTTTCATAAGTCCATTGGGATCCATATACATTGTGTCTGAGAGTGTATTATAGACAAGATTTTTCTTCATCCTTGTGACATATATTACACCTCGACTGGTCATTTCCTCGAATTTGGCGTATTCTATATATGCCCTGTCTAAAGCAACAATGTCCCCTTCATTATAATTGGTTGGTTTCAGCATGAAACTATCATTTGTTGCAGCAGACGTAAACTTTATGTCGGACGGAACTCCCTCATTGGCATGGATGTTTGTATGAACTTTTATTCCACCTTTCTTCTTACCTGTCTTTGGATTGCGTCCTACTCCCTTGAAAAGCAGGTTGGAAAACAATGATATGGTAGTTGAATCTATGATTTGCAGGCGATTAAGCCAGGATGGCACCTGGCGTTTTCGGCTGTCCGAGGAAAGTTCGTCTTTGTAACGTGCATATAAACTGCGATATGTGCTTTCAAACACGGCTTCTGGCCTACGGGCATTGGCATCAGACAATGTGCCTTTGCGTCTTGGCATCATGTTTATGCCAAGATGTGCCAGCTTACGAGCTTCTGGAAACATGGAATCGGTTATCTCTCGAAGAGAATCGAATCTTTTAATGACTGCATATAGCATGACAACAAGATGTTGGTAAGCATCAAAGTGCTTTACATAGCGTTCTCCTTTCTTTTCACGACTGAATTTGAGAATTTCATGCTTGTCAAGCAAACTAATCAGTTGACCATACATCGGCTGTCCGGTAAAATGTGTACCTTTGTTCATAGTTACTGGAATTATATTTTGCAAAGACAAAGGTAACTTAAAGGGCTGAATTCCAAGCGAGGAATCCAGCCCTAATTTTATATCGGTCGAAAACTTTTAGCGGACAGCAATAAATCCAAATATAACCAAAGTGTCTTGTGACTTTCAATGTAATATTTTTAACTGACCTTATTAAATCAGCCTATATAATTATACAGAAATCAATTTGACAGCGAAACACGAGAGACTGTAACTGGGAAACTTTTACAATAAATTGACATGCCAAATGCAAGAAAAATAGTTGACGGCTATTACAACGAAGTTAATACCCACTATGTTTGGTCATAAATAATAGAACCTTTAGAAAAGACACTCCCCTCCAACAGATACTTTCCATTGGAGGGGAGTGATTTATTTTGCTATTATATTAGTAAGCAAACATTGGATATTCTGTCATTATAGAGTTAACTTTATCTCTAACAGACTTAATAACAGCTTCGTTATCAACGTTGCTCAAGACTGTATCAATCATGTCAACAATCTCAACCATCAAGTCTTCCTTAGCACCACGAGTTGTAATAGCAGGAGTACCAAGTCTGATACCTGAAGTCTGGAATGGAGAGCGACTATCAAACGGAACCATATTCTTGTTTGCAGTAATGTCAGCATCAACCAAAACCTTTTCAGCAACCTTACCTGTCAATTCTGGGAATCTTGTGCGTAAGTCAACAAGAATACAGTGGTTATCAGTACCACCAGAAACAATTTTATACCCTTTGTTTACCAAAGCTTCCGCCATTACCTTTGCGTTCTTTTGAACTTGCTTAGCGTATTCTTTATAAGAAGGATCTAATATTTCACCAAAAGCAACAGCCTTAGCAGCAATAACATGTTCCAAAGGTCCGCCCTGGACACCTGGGAACACTGCAGAATCAAGCAAAGCAGACATATTCTTAACAACTCCCTTTGGTGTTTTTTTACCCCATGGGTTTTCAAAGTCCTTGCCAAGGAGAATAATACCACCACGTGGGCCTCTAAGAGTCTTGTGAGTTGTTGAAGTAACGATATGAGCATATTTCAATGGATTGTCAAGCAGACCAGCAGCAATAAGACCTGCTGGGTGTGCCATATCGATCATAAGAATCGCACCAATCTCATCAGCAATCTTACGCATTCTTGCATAATCCCACTCACGAGTATATGCACTTGCACCACCAATAATCATTTTTGGACGTTCTCTAAGAGCAACTTCCTCCATCATATCATAATCAACATAGCCTGTATCTTCCTTAACTCCATATTCCAAGGCCTGGAACATCAGACCAGAAAAGTTTACAGGAGAACCGTGACTAAGGTGACCACCATGTGAAAGATTCAACCCTAAGAACTTATCACCAGGATTCATGCAAGCCATGAATACAGCCATATTTGCCTGTGCACCAGAGTGTGGCTGAACGTTCGCATATTCAGCACCAAAGATTTGCTTGATTCTATCTATTGCCAACGATTCCATTTCGTCAACAACCTGACAGCCACCATAGTATCTATGACCTGGATATCCTTCAGCATACTTGTTTGTCAAGCATGACCCCATTGCCTGCATAACTTGATCACTAACGAAGTTTTCAGATGCAATTAACTCAATACCTTTTTTTTGGCGTTGATGTTCACGCTCAATAATGTCAAAAACAATGTTATCTCTATTCATATTATATAAATTTATTTTTTCTTTACTGACCAACCAAACCTACCAATTGGTTCTCCCAATTTAAAGTATGTTCCATGAGAATACGCAAATATTCCTGCTTTTTCTAATTCAAAAGCATTAGTTTCTGTGTTAATAAGTTTTTTCTCAGCATCAACACAAAGCACATCTGCTATAAACATATCATGCGTTCCAAGTCTTACTATCTCCTTTACTCTGCATTCTATCGCTAATGGAGACTGCTCAATTATAGGAGCCGCAACCATATTTCCCTTTAAAGGGGTTAAACCTGTTTCTTCAAATTTATTATAATCCTTACCTGATCGAACTCCACACCAATCTGTTGCTTCTGCCATCTCTTCAGTCGTAAGATTTATAGTAAACTCCATATTCTTTTTTATAATCTCATAGCTATGACGACTTGGACGTACAGAAATATAGCACATTGCCGGGTCTGTACATATTGTACCAACCCAAGAAACTGTAAAAATATTATAGTCCTCTGGTGAAGAACCACACCCGATCAGTGCCGCAGGAAGCGGATAAATCATTGTGCCTGGCTTCCAAACTTCTTTCATTTCAACTCAACTTCCTTTTTATTTACTGTTCTCTCGCAATAGTGACAACATATAATTCCATTCTTTCTATCAACGACATGAAACTTTGTCTTCATAGGTTCATTATTTGTTATACACTTTGGATTATTACATTTTACTATGCCAACAATTTCATCAGGAAGAGTCACTGTGAATTTTTTGACTACCTGAAAATTATGAATTTCGTTTACATTCGCGTTTGGTGCAATTATAGCAAGTCTATTAACCGTCTCTTCTGGGTAGAAAACATCTGCAATCTTTATAATACCTTTCTTTCCTAATTTCTTGCTATCTAAATTATATCCGATTGTTACACTACTTTCCAAGTTCTCTACTCCAAGAAGTTTAACAACTTGAAAAAGCGAATCAGCAGGGATATGGTCTATTACTGTTCCATTTTTTAGAGCAGCAACTGCAAGTTCTTTATATTCTTTTTCCATATTAATCCTCCTTTTTCACTTTAATTCCCAAAACTTTACAAATAATTGCTTGACGAGCATAGAGTCCATTTTGCGCCTGTTGAAAATAATAAGCCTTAGGATTATCATCTACGTCTTGTGAAATTTCATTCACTCTTGGGAGCGGATGCAATACCCGAAGATTATCCTTACTGCTGTCAAGCATGGAATTATGCAAATTATATAAATTCTTCACCTTCTCATATTCCAACAGATCTGTAAACCTTTCCCTCTGGACGCGCGTCATATAAATAATATCACTCTTATTTATAACATCCTCTGAAAAATCAGTTGTCTCACTATACATAATGCCATTTTCAGTACAGAAATCCTTATATTCTTGTGGCATTTGTAATTCAGTACAGGCTACGAAATTAAAAGTAGGCTTAAAATATCTCATAGCCATAATCAAAGAGTGAACTGTTCTTCCATACTTCAAATCTCCGACCATAGTTATGGTAAGATTTTCAAGCGTTCCTTGAGTCTTATAAATAGAGTATAAATCAAGCATCGTTTGAGAAGGATGCTGATTTGCCCCATCACCTGCATTAATAATAGGAACTCTTGAAACCTCTGAAGCATATTTAGCTGCACCTTCAAGATAATGCCGCATAATAATTAAATCAGCATAATTGTTTACCATCATAATAGTATCCTTCAGTGTTTCCCCTTTTGATGAACTTGTTGTACTGGCATCTGAAAAGCCTATTACTCTGCCTCCCAATCGATTTACTGCAGTTTCAAAACTAAGGCGAGTCCTCGTAGAAGGCTCAAAAAATAAAGTTGCTGCAACTTTTCCATCAAGAAGACGCCTATTAGGATTCTTCTCAAAATACTTCATATCTTCCAACAACTCCAAGATTTCCTCCTTTGTGAAATCTGAAATGGAAACAAGACTCTCGTTCTTCATATATTTTTTTAATAAATATCTGAAATAAAAATGCCAATCACGCAAAATGTGACCGGCAATATATTTTTCACAAAAATCGACAATAAACCAAACGACCCTTTCTGTCGCAAAAACAAGTTTATATTTGTTTCATTATATATCATCGAAAAAGTCCGTTAGTTCGAAATGACTATGCAAAGGTAATACTTCATGCGATATTATCAAAAAAAATTCATTGTATTTTGTTTAGCGTGATTATATCAAAAATAAAAGATTGATTGTCTCCCGACAATCAATCTTAATTAACCTTAAATCTAATACCATGAAAAACACATTGCAAATGTACTGATTTTTCCTCTATTCTATTTCCTTTTGGTCTCAATGGACTTGAATCTTATAGTTTTTTAACCATACAATAGTAATATTAAACTAAATAATCGTCCATTATAAATATCTATATTCAGCAGCCTATCAGACATGCTGCTGAATATAGATGGACTATTACTCGTCGTTTTAATCATAAAATCTGCAAGTTTCTTGACCTAAAGGTACTAAAACTTGCAGATTTATCAAAGAATTTTATAAACTAAATTACTGAATATCAACTGAAAAAGATATTCTTAAGGGACGACTAATTAATCAAAAAATGCTCTTACAAACTTACCACCTAAAATATCTAGTCTATTTACAATAATCTGTATTACAAATTTCATAAAACCATAATCATTCCACTGTGCCACTACTGACATAGGTCTTTACAAAATACTTTTCATCTATATCACTTATAACGACTCCCCTGCTCGATGATGAATGAACAAATTTTCGATCTTTTAAATAGATGCCTACGTGATTTACTTTACTGCGATTCTTTCCCGTAGCAAAAAACACCAAATCTCCTGTTTTCAACTGACTTTTCTTTATTCTTTTGCAATTTTTATCATGTATATTTGCTGAACTGCGATATAATTTTTTGTCATAGACAGTCAAATAAATTTGACAAACTAATCCAGAGCAATCCACACCATTTTTGTTATTTCCTCCATAACGGTACGGAACGCCTAACCAATCAGATACTTCTTTATATAAAGCCAAATTATCATCCTTCCCAATTTCGATGCCTAATTTTCTTGAAAGTTCTTTTTCCTCCATTTTGTAATTATTTTGCTCTTTTTGAACTAACTCGTCTATTTCTTTCTGTTTCTGATCAAAATTCACATCATAAACAGGGTCATAAACCCTTGCAGTTTTACAACTCACAAAAGCCACTGACAGCAAAATCACATACAAAGTATATTTGAAAAAAGATAACAGTTTCATAACAATGTAGGCTTATACATGTAAAAAAGGTTGTATCGAAACCAAAAATCGACACAACCTCCGTTTATTTTAATAATATTATTTTTCTTCTGTTTCGCTTTGCGATTCCTCTTTTTCTTCAGGAACAAAGTCTGTAATGCCTGCATTAACAAGAATATTATACCAACTGATAACACGCTTGATATCTGTTGCATAGACTCTATCTTCATCATAATTGGGAAGAACATCTGCAAAGAATGCTCTCAACTGTTCCTCAGTTTTATATAGTGATGCATCAAGTGCTTTACCTTCCTTATCGTAAATGGTTTTAAATACGTTTGCCAAAGGCACTTCCTCTTCTGTTGTATAGATTGCGATATCACCAAGAGAAACGACTTTGTCGCGAACGTATGCCGGAACTCTCTTGTGAGTCAAAAGAGACTCAACGATTAGCATATTCTTTCCTTGATTTATTAATTTAAACAATCCTGGTTTCCCGGATATTGATAAAACTGTTTTCAACATAATTTTTTTATTTAATTTATTGCAAAGATAATACAAACCGAGTGGAGAAAAAACAAGTTTACTTGATTTTTTATCCCGAGGTGCAGTTTATCTTATCTAAAGAAAGAGCAAGGTTCAAGCAAAAATCTATCTTTTGCTATATAATAAAGGCTCTATTAAATAATAAAAAATAGTGCCAGTTTTATAGAACCGACACTATTTTCTTCAAGCTTATAATTTAAGCCTTATACATTTCCAATCCTTCCACTTTAAAATTATCAAGGAAGGTAGCATGTTTAACAACTTCTGCTTCTGCATAGTTTACATAAACATTAGCAGATTTTGTAAATGAATCGTTACGAGTTGCATCACCCAAAAGGAGGTAACCCATAATGATATGTCCAGCCATTTCAACAAGTCTGCGAGCAACAAAATCTTTATATTCCATATTCTCTCTAACCTCTTCAACTGCTGCAACAGCCTTTTCATATGCATTTGTCATTGCTACGAGTTTTGCTTTAAGAGCAGAAAGATTTTCAGAATATTCTTCAGCTTCATATTCTTTGATGCGAGCCAAATAAGTACCCTTTACAACGTGGTTGATCGCAGCAACTACTTGCAACTGAGTAGTACCTTCATATATAGAAGTGATACGGGCATCGCGATAGATTCGTTCACAAGCATAGTCTTTCATGAAACCAGAGCCGCCATGAACTTGAACACAATCATATGCGTTTTGGTTACACATTTCGCTACCCATACCCTTAGCAATAGGAGTAAATGCGTCAGCATACATTTTGTAACGTTTCATTTCAGCGCGCTCTTCCGGTTCCAACTTGCGTTCTTTTGCAATATCTTCGTATGTCTTGTACAGATCAACAAAACGCGTTGTTTCATACAAAATACTACGAGTTGCATCAAGTTTCGCTTTAATGTTAGCAACCATTTCAGCTACTGCAGGGAACTCAATAATTGCTTTGCCAAATTGCTTTCTATCCTTTGCATACTGCAATGCTTCACGGTAAGCAGCCTCACTAACGCCAACAGATTGAGCGGCAATACCAAGACGCGCACCATTCATCAAAGCCATAACGTACTTGATAAGACCCATTTTGCGTGAACCGCATAGTTCAGCCTTTGCATTCTTGAATACCAATTCACATGTTGGAGAACCCTTGATACCCATTTTGTTCTCAATGCGACGAACTGTTACGCCACCGTCATTTTTGTCATAGATAAACATTGACAAACCACGACCATCACGAGTTCCTTCTTCTGAACGAGCAAGAACCAAAGCAATGTGTCCATCACCATTTGTGATAAAACGCTTAACACCATTCAATCTCCAGGTTCCGTCTTCCTCATTGTATGTTGCTTTTAGCATAACAGCCTGCAAGTCGCTACCTGCATCCGGTTCAGTCAAGTCCATTGCCATTGTTTCACCAGCACATACTCTTGGAAGATATTTATCTTTTTGCTCTTCACTTGCAAATTCATAAATTGTTTCCGCACAGTCTTGAAGGCCCCATATGTTAACAAAACCAGCATCTGCACGGCTCACCATATCTGCAGCCATAATATATGGAACTGCTGAAAAGTTCAAACCATTATATCTTCTGGGAAGAGAAATACCCATAAGTCCTGCCTTAACAAGAGCGTCAAGATTCTTTTGAGTTCCTTGTGCATACACGACTCTACCATCAACAACGTGCGGTCCTTCGTGGTCAACACTTTCAGCATTTGCCGCTACGATTTCTCCTGAAATTTCTCCAGCAATCTCCAAAACCTTTTCGTATGAGTCCATTGCGTCCTCAAAATTTAATGGAGCGTAATCGTATTTTTCAGCATCTGTATAATTTCTTTCTCTCAATTCAACAATCTTACGCATCAAAGGATGAGTAAGATGATGTCTCAAATCAGGGTTATCGTTATAGAAATTTGCCATTTTGAGTTCTTTTTACTTTGAGTTCTTTTTATAATACTTAATTAAAGCAGGAACTACCTCTTCCATATCACCTGTTATCACATAATCAGCAATTGCATTGATTGGAGCGTCTGGGTCATTGTTGATAGAAACAATAATTGCACTGTCCTGCATACCTGCAATGTGCTGGATTTGACCAGAAATACCACATGCAATATATAATTTAGGATGGACTGTAACACCTGTTTGTCCAATTTGACGTTCATGCTCTGTATAACCAGCATCAACAGCAGCTCTGGAAGCACCAACTTCAGCTCCAAGGACTTCCGCTAACTGGTGCAATAAATCAAAGTTTTCTTTACTACCAACGCCATAACCACCAGCTACGATAATTGGAGCATTTTTAATGTTGATTTTTGATTTTGCAACATGACGGTCGATAATGCTGACAACATAGTCTGTTTCTGGTATATATTTTGAAGCATCAAGGTTTACAACTTCTCCCTTATAATTTGCATCAAATACCTCTTTTTTCATAACGCCCTCTCTGACTGTTGCCATTTGAGGTCTGCATTCTGGATTTACAATAGTAGCAACAATGTTACCACCAAATGCTGGGCGAATCTGATAAAGAAGATTTTTGTATTCTTCTTTTGTTTTTGGATCTGTATGATCTCCTATTTCAAGAGAAGTACAATCTGCTGTCAAACCACTGTGAAGACAAGAAGAAACACGAGGACCCAAATCGCGACCAATAGAAGTTGCTCCCATTAGGCAGATTTGTGGTTTTATTTCTTTAAACAAGTTAATCAAAGCAGAAGAATGTGGCAATGATGTATATGGATAAAGGCGCTTGTCTTCCATCTTATACACCACATCCACTCCATACGGGAATATCTGATTTTCAACATCTTTCAAATTGTCGCCAACAACAAGGGCCTCTAATTTAACGCCAAGTTGTGATGCCAAGCTCTTTCCCTTTGTGAGCAATTCAAGACTTACATCAGCAATAAGTCCTTCTTCAATCTCACAATAAACAATAAGATTATTTTGATTTGTCATAATTGTCAAATTTAATTTAGAAACAATTTAGCCGATAGTGTGATTTGCAATAAGTTCTTTTATCAAATCCTCTAAAGCCTCATGGTCTTTACCCTCTATTCTTTTGCTTTCTTTTGCTTGGAAAACAACATTAACAATTCCCTTTACCTTTGTAGGAGAACCTTTAAGGCCGATTTGCTCTGGATCTGCATTAACGAAATCTGCACTCCATTCTTGCAATTGAAGGTATGGACGCTTTTCTACCAATTCTGCCAATTGTTCAGGCAAGACTGCTTTTTCACTTGGAGTAACTGCATATTTATATTTTTGAATACGTCGAGCATTTCTTGGACGACACTCATCTGCTGAGCCATTAACAGTTATAACCAATGGAAGCGGGCATTCCAAAGTTTCAACACCTGATTCTATGCGTCTTGTCACAGTTGCCCTACCGTTCTCAATCTTATCAATTTTTTCTGCGTAAGTGATTTGTGGCAAATTCAATTTTTCAGCAACTTGTGGAGCAACTTGCGCTGTATCGCCATCAATAGCCTGACGACCTGCAATAATCAAGTCATATTCTCCAATTTTTCTTATCGCTGCAGAAAGAGCATAAGATGTTGCAAGCGTGTCTGCACCAGCAAAAGCCCTATCTGTTAGAACGATACCAGTATCAGCGCCCCTATATACCGCTTCTCTAATAATTTCAGCAGCACGAGGAGGTCCCATTGTAAGGATTGTAATTTTAGTTTCCGGATTTTGCTCCTTAATCTGAAGGGCTTGCTCCAATGCGTTTAAATCTTCAGGATTAAAGATGGCAGGTAAGGCAGCACGATTTATTGTACCGTCTTCTTTCATTGCATCTTTTCCTACATTTCTAGTATCTGGCACTTGTTTTGCCAATACAATGATATTAAGACTCATATATTTATATTATTAATTACTTCAATTTATAACTTAGGCAAAGTTAATACAAACCAGACTTAGAAAAAACAATATCGTCCGATTTCTTGTCCTGAATTTCTTATTGTTAAATTCGAAACAGAATAAAACTCCGCCTTAAAAGAAATGGCGGACACAACCAGTATCCGCCTACATCTTTAACAAAAAATTATTTGTTCTTAGAGATATCAGCAGCCATTTTTGCTTCCCATCCCAATGCACTTGCACCAAGAACCGCCGCATCACTCTCCTTCAACTCTGAAATTAACAATTTGACTTTACCCTTGAAAACAATCATAGTGTTTCTATCCATTGCTTCCTTCAATGGCTTCATCAGCAAATCTCCCGACTTAGCAAGACCTCCGAAAAGAATAATTGCTTCTGGACTTGAGAATGAAATGAAATCAGCCAATGCCTCACCAAGTATTTCACCTGTAAAGTCAAAAACATCTTTAGCCAACTTGTCACCAGCAACTGCTGCATCATAGACATCCTTTGAAGTAATTGAATCAATATCCATATTACGCAACAAAGAATCCTCATTAGCACGCGCATCCAAGAACTCTCTTGCCGTGCGAGCAACTCCAGTTGCTGAAGCGTATGCTTCAAGACAACCGGTTCTACCACAACCACAAGTGCGTCCGTTATTTCTCTTCATGATAACATGGCCAAGTTCACCGGCAAAGCCATCATGTCCATAAACCATCTGACCATTAATAACGATTCCGCTACCAACACCCGTTCCCAATGTTATCATAATGAAATCCTTCATGCCTCGAGCCGCACCATAAGTCATTTCTCCAATTGCGGCAGCATTTGCATCATTAGTGATGGAAACTGGTAATCCGAATTTCTCAGAAACCAAATCTGCCAATGGAATTGGAGTCGGCCATGGCAAATTTACGCCATCAGCAATAACGCCTGTAAAATAGTTAGCATTTGGAGCACCAATGCCTATGCCAGCAATTTTATCAGTTGCTTCATTAGTCTCAATCAGTTTAGTTAATTCCACATGCAATTCATCAATATAATCTTCAATCTTTGCATGTTTACGAGTTTTAATAGAGTTGCTCGCCAAAACTGTTCCACGAGCATCTACAATACCGAAAACGGTGTTCGTGCCACCTATATCGATACCAACAACATAAGGCTTACTCATAATATATATTTTAAGATAGATTTTTCACAAAAGTATAACGAAACTTTAAAAGATAAAAACTTTTAAAGACTTTTTATTTGCAAAAAGCATTTTTTATTATTCAAACAATAGGAATTTCTTTAAGATTCAGCAAAAAACTTAATTAAAAAGTAAAAAGCAGCCATAAGGCTGCTTTTTACTTTTTAATTACCAGTTAACTATACATATCCTTGCCCCATCATTGCGTGAGCAACTTTCATGAAGCCTGCGATATTTGCACCTTTCATATAATTAACAAATCCATCTGGTTGAGTTCCATATTTAACGCATTGCTCATGAATGTCGTGCATAATTTGATGCAATTTCTGGTCAACCTCTGCCTCTGTCCAGCTAATATGCATTGCATTCTGAGTCATTTCCAATCCGGAAGTAGCCACTCCTCCAGCATTAACAGCCTTACCTGGAGCATAAATAGTATCACTTGCGATGAAAGTATCAATAGCCTCTGGTGTACATCCCATATTTGAAACTTCTGCAATTATTTGAACCTTGTTCGCAACTATTTTCTCAGCATCTTCTTTTGCCAATTCATTTTGAGTAGCACACGGCAATGCAATGTCAACTTTCTGTTCCCATGGTTTCTTTCCTTCAAAGAAAGTAGCACTTGGGAACTTTTCAGCATAAGGAGCAACAACATCATTACCAGAAGAACGCAACTCAAGCATATAATCTATTTTTTCCCCAGATATGCCATCAGGGTCATAGACATAGCCATCAGGTCCAGAAATTGTAACAACCTTTGCACCTAATTGAGTTGCCTTTAAAGCTGCGCCCCATGCAACGTTTCCAAATCCAGAAATCGCAACAGTCTTGCCCTTAATGTCATCTCCTATACGATGCAGCATATTCTGAACAAAATATAATGCACCGAATCCTGTTGCTTCAGGACGAATTTTAGAACCTCCAAAGTCAAGTCCCTTGCCTGTAAATGTTCCAGTATGCTCTTGTGCTAATTTCTTGTACATACCATACATGTAGCCTACTTCACGTCCTCCAACGCCGATATCACCAGCAGGAACGTCACGATCTGGACCAAGATTCCTCCATAATTCGAGAATAAACGCTTGACAGAAACGCATAATTTCTTTATCTGATTTACCTCTCGGGCTGAAGTCAGAACCGCCTTTACCACCGCCCATTGGCAATGTTGTCAACGCATTTTTAAATGTCTGCTCAAATCCGAGGAACTTCAAGATTGACAAGTTTACTGACGCATGAAATCTTATTCCTCCCTTATACGGACCTATGGCATTATTAAATTGAACGCGGTAACCGATGTTTGTCTGGACATCACCTTTATCATCTGTCCATAGAACACGGAAAGTAAAAATACGGTCCGGCTCAACCATTCTTTCTATGATTTTTGCACTCTCAAACTCTGGATGCTGTTCATAGACGTCTTTTACTGATAACAATACTTCTTTGACAGCCTGCAAATATTCCTTTTCACCAGGATGTTTTGCTTCCAAATCGCTTAGAATCTTTTCAACATTCATAGCCTTTAGTTTTTAGATAGTTTTTCATTTGTTTAATTGGTTCAGCAAAAATACACAGAAAAATGAGATAAACAACATTTTTACCGTTAATTTTTCTCCATTTTTTTAACAATTTGCCAAATCTCTAACTTAATGGAGAACACTCCAAAAATATAAATATTCCTTTTTGAAACACATCAGGGCAACCCTGCTATCACCAACTATCATTTCTACCACTTTAGCTAATAATATTAAACCTATTTTCTCTAATGCCTTTCATTATGATTTTGAGTTTTCACTTTACAAAATTTCACTTTTTTCAAGAATGACGACGTGGAAACTGAAAAATTATAGACAGCAAAACCATCATAGCAAGTACAAAAGGATAATATAATGTCGGAATTATTGACAACGGTGAAATTCCAGCCAAAGATGCCGCCATCAACACTTGTGCCCCATATGGCAAAACGCTTTGTACAACACATGAGCACGTATCAAGCAAACTTGCTGTTTTCCTCTTGTCAAGCCCGTATTTCTCCGAAATCTCCCTGGCTAACCCTCCTACTGTTATAATTGCAATCGTATTGTTTGCTGTACAGATATTTACAACTCCAACTAATGCAGAAATAACAATTTGTGCACCACGCTTTCCCTTAATCAATAACGACAGACGCTCTATTAGAAATATAATTCCACCTTTGTGTTTTATAATTCCAAGCAATCCCGAAGCAAGTAGGGTTACAACTATAAGATTTCCAACTGAATCAATTCCATCTCCCATAAAGCCAAGCATATCAACAACAGTAAAATGTGTAAATAGCAAGCCAAAAAAAATAGATGACAAAATGCCTAATAAGAGAACCAGCAACACATTAAAGCCCAAAACCGCAGTCACTATAACCAGCAGATATGGAATAACCAAAAACCAATCAGAATTTGGGACATCCACAGGAGCAACCACATCCTTTCCTATAATAAAGTACAAGACAAAGATAACAACAGCAGCAGGAATTGTCAGCCATATATTAACTTTAAACTTATCACTCATTTCACAACCTTGAGATCTGGTTGAAGTTATCGTTGTATCTGAAATGAACGATAAATTATCTCCAAAAAAAGCACCACCAACAACGATAGAGGCGAACAACGGCACGGAAAGTCCCAACTCTGAAGCAATTCCGACAGCAACAGGTATCAATGCAACAACTGTTCCTACAGAGGTCCCAACAGCCATTGACACAACGCACGCCGCCAAAAACAGACCTGGCATAATAAAATTTGCAGGCAACAAATTTAAAGTCAAATTTACTGTCGCTTCTGTTGCACCAATCTTTTGAGCAAGAATAGCAAAAGCTCCTGCAAAAATAAAAATCCATACCATATATATAACATCCTTATGCGCCGCACCTCCTGAAAAAATATCAATTCTTCTTTTTAAAGGAATACCCTTCATTGTTACGACTCCCCACAAAGAAGAAATCACAAAAGCAACAGAAAGTGGCATTTTGTAGAAATCATTCAGTATCAAAGACAACACTAGGTAAACAAGCAAAAACACAAACAATGGACTCAAGGCTATTAATCCTTGAAAAGTTGTTATCCTATTATCAGTCATAGCATCATTATTGAAAAACTTTTGCAAAAATACAACAATCTTTTGAGACTTCAACCTTTTGACTATTTCATCCTTAAAAAGCACTTCATAAAACCGATTTACTACAAAAGAGTTTTATTAACCAAAAATAACCATCCTTTAATAACATTCTTTACCCTTTAAATCATTGAAATTTAATTTAAAATTTATACCTTTGCAGTCGGAAAAATAATTATATAATTTAACATAGTTTGATATGACTAAAAAGAGCCCATTACAAACAGCGCGGGCAGCGTACAAACCAAAATTGCCACAATCTCTATGTGGCGCTGTTAAAGTTATTGAGGGAGAAAAAACTCAATCAGTTGCTAACCAGGAAGAAATCAAAGAATTATTTCCTAACACTTACGGTTTGCCAGTATTGAAATTTGATGTAGATTCTGCATCTAAAGTAAAATCAAGAGAAGCAATCAATGTTGGTGTTATTCTTTCTGGAGGTCAAGCGCCTGGAGGACACAATGTTATAAGTGGTCTTTTTGACGGAATAAAGTCTATCAACAAAGACAGCCGTCTTTTTGGTTTCCTTTTAGGTCCGGCTGGATTGGTTGATCACAATTATATTGAATTGACTTCAGATATTATAGATGATTACAGAAATACTGGTGGTTTCGACATCATTGGTTCTGGTCGCACAAAACTTGAAAAAGTTGAACAGTTTGACAAAGGTCTTGAAATTCTTAAAGAACTTGATATTAAAGCTCTTGTTATCATCGGCGGTGATGACTCAAATACAAATGCAGCAGTCCTTGCTGAATACTATAAGAGCATCAATGCTGGCGTTCAAGTAATTGGCTGTCCTAAGACTATTGATGGAGATTTGAAGAATGATGTTATTGAAGTTTCATTTGGTTTCGATACAGCTTGTAAAGTTTATTCTGAAGTTATTGGCAACATCCAACGTGACTGTAACTCTGCAAAGAAATACTGGCACTTCATTAAATTGATGGGTCGTTCAGCTTCTCACATCGCTTTGGAATGCGCTCTTCAAGTTCAACCAAACGTATGTATCGTTTCTGAAGAAGTTGAAGCTAAAAACATGACATTGAGCGACGTTGTTAACTATATTGCAGATATCGTAGTTGCACGCTCAAAAGACGGTAACAACTTTGGTACAGTTCTTATTCCAGAAGGTCTTATCGAGTTCATCCCAGCAATGAAGAAACTTATTGCAGAACTTAATGATCTTCTTGCTAAAAACGCAGAAGAATTTGCTGCAACAGACAAAGAAAATCAACGTCAATACATTATTGACCACTTGTCACAAGAAAACGCAGCAATCTATGCAAGCCTACCATTAGGCGTTGCTCGCCAACTTTCTCTTGATAGAGACCCTCACGGCAACGTTCAAGTTTCTCTTATTGAAACAGAAAAGCTCCTTAGCGAAATGGTTGCAAACAGATTGCAAGGACTTGCAGAAAAAGGACAATATGATGGCAAGTTCTCTGCTCTCCACCACTTCTTTGGTTATGAAGGCAGATGTGCAGACCCAACAAACTTCGACGCTGACTACTGCTACGCTCTTGGTTTCAATGCTGCACAACTTATCAAGTCTGGTGTTACTGGTTACATGTCTTCAATCCGTAACCTTACAAAGCCTTCTGTTCAATGGATTGCTGGTGGTATTCCAATCACTATGATGATGAATATGGAGCGCAGACACGGTGAAATGAAACCAGTTATCCAAAAGGCTCTTGTTAAGCTTGACGGTGGTCCATTCAAGAAATTCGCAGCTAAACGTGAAAAATGGGCTAAAGAAACATCTTATGTTTACCCAGGTCCTATCCAATACTTCGGTCCTGCCGAAGTTTGCGATCTTCCTCCTATGACTTTGGTTTACGAACAACAAGCAAAGTAATTCAAATTACATATTGGCTTAACTTATAAAAGGAGATACGTCGTAATACACGATGAATCTCCTTTTTTGTCACATATAATCTTTAAGTTGCAATTTTTTGAAAATTTTTATGATTTAGTATTCACAACAACATCTTAATATAACGACGCATCAGAGAACTCTGTAACTTGTTTTATCGCCGACTTATCCAGTGCAGTTTTCATATATCTTGTCCATATCCTTTGCACCTTCTTTCCATAGGTCAGATACAAAAGTCATATTCCTCATTAATTATTTTTTGCGCATAGTTTTGAAAACGGACAATATACACATGGCTTATCCGTCTTAGCTTGTTGAAAAGGCACATTAGGATCAAAAATTTCATTTATCACTTCTGAAAGTTTCTCAAGAAACATGTCTTTCTTTGATAAATATGAGCAGAATTTCTCTCTTTTCCCAATTCCAACCTTTTCATATATTCCGAATGAATTTTCAGGATTAGAATGAATTGTTCTAAGTTTGTAAATATTTGGCTCTATATCCTCTATCAAATTCTCTTTTTCAGAATATGCATAACTATAAAGCATTAACTGAAAAATTGCTTTGAAATCACCATTAAACAATCTTTCTATATCTGAAAATTCATTAGAATCACTACCCGTCTTATAATCAACAATTCTTAATTTACCATCAACCCTATCCAATCTATCAATAATAAACTTAAAATTAAAAGGCAATGCATTAGGAATCCTCAAAACAACTTCATCTCTATGCTCACTATCAATATATGTGAAATTTTTCAACTTTCTGTCATATTCAAGCAATGGACGCAGATAAAATTTAACAGTATTAAAAATTATTTCAATATCAGCTGTTATTTCTTTTGGATCTAATTCATTTTCCTCTTTTCTGTCATGTACATATTCAACATTTATTGCTCTAAAAATTTGCTTATCAAGATTTTTCTCACCATTTGCAAATAAACTATCAAAAAAATCTGTTGTAACTGCCTTGCCTTTGACGGGCTCATATATATTTTCAAGGGCTTTATGAACAACGCTACCAAATGTTGCACTGTCAATAAAGTCATCTATATCTTCCTCTTCCTTGATATTTTCAACAGTTCCAAGATAGAACATTAAACTGCATTTCAAATAGTTGCTCAAAGAACTTGCAGAGAGATGCATTTTTCCGCCCTCCTTGTATTTGTTTAATTTCTCCATTATTTCAGGAGTCTTCTCTACAATAACACGAGGTTTTGCTTTCGATGAAATGTTATAACTCCAAATTTGCCTTTTAATCTTACTGGTACCCTTCATATAGAGTTTCTCCAATTGGGAAATAAACCGAGATTCTTCACCATTAGAGATTCCTTGAACCCTTGAATCATAAAGCAAAAATACATTTTCTGCACGACTTATCATTCTGTAAAAATAATACGCGTACATTGAATCTTGATTCTTACGAGTTGCCAATCCAAAAGCAGTCCTTATTCCTGCTGGAATAAACGACTTTGTATAAGACTTTGATGGAAATACTTTCTCATTCATAGAAAGTATTATCATATTCTTAAAATCGAGCAAACGCGTTTCCAAAATACCCATAATCTGTATTCCCTCAAGGGGTTCCCTTGAAAAGCAACAAGAGCACCAGAAAGCAAACGACATATCAAATATAAGTAACTTTTCCCATTCAGCTCATTAACACCGTATTTCTGTGCAATATTCTTTACGCGTTCAAATGTTATTCTATACTGATTGAAAAAATAATGCTCCTGTTTGTTTGTTACCTTAAACATAATTTGCTCAAGGACATTAAACACGCCCTCTATATATTCAATACCCTTTCCTTCTGCAACTAATAAATCACTATCGAAAACACCTGTCAAATTTTGGAAACGGCTAACAATTTCATGCTTAGGGACAAAAAAGTAATGCTTATCGACTATAACTTTTCTAAGTTCCTCAACCTTAGCCCAATTTACAACGACAAACTGGTGTGACAGCATTGAGTTGACGTCTTCATAGTAAAAGCAAACTTTTCCATCAATATTGCGCCTTCGAGATAGCATTGTATTAAGCATCCCAAAAAACGAAGATATAACCGATTGTGACAATGGAAATCCCATTGTTACATTCAAGGTTCTGTATCTTTTTGGAATTGAGTGCAAAACAGAGTTAAGATATTTTTCTTCAGGAAGGACGATGGCTGTTTCAGGCTCTTTCTCTGTTACTTCTACATCATCATTACCATAAATCTCCTCCAATATTTTTGGAAGAATTTTTGCCTGTCCACTACCAGAAGGAACTGATACAACAGTTATATTTGGCATATCTGTTATCTTCTCTTCTGCAATATCTTCTTTCGACTTGAATTCATTCTTATATGTGGCAACGAACTTTACCGCAGCGTTGTTTTTATCCTTGAAAACAGGAGAATTAAAATCCCAATAATAATCTCCTATACCAATTTTTTTGAAGTGCCGAAAAATTGACAACTCCGATGTAGAAAGTGTACTAAATCCAACAAAAACTATATTCTTAAAATCAAAATCATCAACGCCCTTTTCTGTTATTCTTTCAGCTGCTGTTCTATATACCAAACCTGAATAACCAAGACGTTTATTTATTAAACTCTCCTTAAAGGATGTATATAACTCAAATAAAATAGACCATAAACTCCCATAATTTTTAGAATTATCCTTCCACAGATGCTCACCTGTTGCCGCTGCTCTAAATTCACCCCAATACTGCTGAATTACCTTACTTTGCTCTTCTGTAAGATAATCTGCATTAATTTCCTTAAGGTTTTTCAGATTTTTATATAATCCTTCTGCATCAGCCATATACATATCTATATCGCTAAAATCATTAAGAATTATATCTCCCCAATATAGAAATTTATCTATTTCCGACTTTTCAAGCCCTTTTATGTCACGATAGACATTATATAGTGCAAATAGCAATTCAACTTTATCAATCTCTATCAAATCCGCCTGCTCCGCAATAAAATCAGAAATTGGTTTTACCCTCGGTAAAATAAAGGAAGAATCTGTCTTTTTTGCAAAAAAGTTTTTTAAGAATGAGCAACTTCTTCTGTTTGGTAATACAAACAAATAATCTTCTAAATTTTCTTTTTCAAAAAAGGCATCGGCTATACTTGAGAGAAATTGTTTCATACCCTTACATTTTTATGGCTATTGTCATTTTTAAAGCAAAATCAAACAAAACTATTTTCATATTAGCATTGCGGCTGATGTCACGAACAGCCTTATCAACTTCTTCAACAATAACATTGATATTGCGCTCATTAATAAATGGTGAAAACTTTACGCTGAAAGCCTCCTCTTCTTTTCTCATATAGTTTAAGGTCGGATTTCCTATATTATAGATAAAGTTTTCACGAACCATTTTTGCTACATAATTTAGAAAGAAGCATCCTTTCTCTCGCTTGAAATCAGCAACCTCTTCTGACCAGTCTTTTAAATCCCTAACACTTTTAGTATATGCAGAACGCATAAGCCTCTTAAAGTAATCTAAGAATTCTTTATCATCATCACTGCTACCGATTAGTGATTCTGCTCGAGTTATACTACCTTCTGCAGAATTTGCAACAGACATTGCCAAACTATCATCAATAGCATATTTGTCAACCAAATAATCTGCTATTTCTTGAGGGCTGAGAGGCTTGACTATAATCCTTTGCACCCTCGAATAAATTGTTGGCAAGATCTCGTTAGAATTATTACTGACAAAAAGTAAAATAGTATCTTCGTATGGTTCCTCAATCATTTTCAGAAGGTGATTGGCACACTGCTCATTCATCTTTTCCGGCAACCACATAATCATTATCTTTTGGGAAGAGGAATAAGCCTTAACTCCAAGTTTTCCAATAATTGCATCACCCTCACTATTATAGATAACTGGTTTTGTAGCTCCACTATTTAAATACTTATTCCAAGTAGCAAAATCAGCATATACATTATCCTTCAAAAACTCATGCCACTCACTTGTAAAATCATCGCAGTATGAATTGGAACCAGATTTTTTTTTATAAATTGGAAATTCAAAGAATGTATCAGGTTGATTAAAACTATTGTATTGTTTGCATATAGGACATTCACCACATGGCTCGCCTTCTTCTGTTTGGTTGGGACAATGGATATATTGTGCAAAGACTCTTGCTAAAGCAAGTTTTCCGATACCCTCTTCACCCTCAAGCAGTAATGCGTGTGGGATTTTCCCTGTTTTAACCATGTCGCGCAAGCGTCGCTTTACGCTTTCCTGACCAATAATATCTTTGAATTTCATACTAATAAATTGTTTTTGCAATTTGCCGTACACTTTCAACTGCATTCAATGAATAAAAATGAATGCTTGGGACACCACTTTTAAGCAATTCCTTTGCTTGCATGGAGCACCACTCAACTCCAACTTGTTTGGTTGACTCTGAATCATTGCATTTCATAAGTTCATTTGCCAAATCGTCTGGCAAATCAACATGGAAAACCTTTGGCAAAACATTCAACTGTGTTGGAAAGGTTATCGGTTTCAGACCAGGTATAATAGGAACATTTATACCAATCTTCCGGCATTTTTCCACAAAAGAGAAATATTTCTCATTATCAAAGAACATCTGTGTAACGATATAATCAGCACCAGCATCAACCTTCTTTTTAAGATACATCAAATCTATATTAATATTAGGTGACTCATCATGTTTTTCTGGATATCCGGCAACACCATAAGAAAATTTTTCACCTGTAATAATATCCATCTTCGTTCCATCAAGGAAACATCCTTCGTTGAACTTATTAACCTGCTCCTGCAATTCTGAAGCATGGGAATGCCCATTCTCATTCGGCACAAAACGGTTCTCATGCTTAGCCTTATCACCCCTCAGCAATAAAAGATTTGTTATACCCAGAAAATTCAAATCAATCAAAGCATATTCAGTTTCTGTCTTGGAGAAGCCACTGCATATCAAATGTGGGACAGCAGGGATCTGATATTTCTGCTGGATAGCGGCCGCAACAGCGACTGTTCCAGGGCGACTTCGCTCACTTACTCTCTCATATAGTCCATCTGCATTGCTTTTAAAAACCAGTTCGCTACGATGCGTTGTAATATTTATATATAACGGGGCAAATTCTTGCAACTTATCAATATTATTGAAAATCTGCTGAATACCCTTTCCTTTCAACGGAGGCAAAATTTCAAAAGAAAAACCAGCTCCTCTATGACCTTCTATTATCTGTGGTATGCTCATTCTTTACATTATTTACTACAAAGATAATACATGGAGAGAGCAGAAAAAAACAAAAACTGAGTTTTTAGATATTTTTGCCGAAACTCCCTCTATCTTGCAAAGGTAAAAGAAAATACAAATTCAGAGTAACAGAATTAAATTTAGTTATTTTTCTTAAGATTAAATATTTATCTTCTGCAAAAGAATATTACAATATAAGCATACTGTTTCTGTCTATTTTGCTTTTAATAATCTTAATTTCACAAAGATACACATTAGATTATATTTAATTCTTTTGAGAAATTGAGACCTAATAATCAGCAATAAATAAACCCTACTACTTAGTTACGTAGTAGGGTTTATTTATGCCAATTTTTTTTATTTTTTACCAGATAATAACTCTCTTCGCTGGAGCAAGGAACATAGCATCACCTTCCTTAATACCAAAAGCGTCATAGAAAGGTGCAATGTTTTTCAAAGTAGCATTTACTCTCCATTTACCCAAAGAGTGCTCATCAGTCTTAGTTCTTCTAAGAATTTCAGCATCTCTGATATTGCCAGCCCAAACGTTAGCGTAAGACAGGTAGAATCTCTGAGCAGGAGTAAAGCCGTTGACAGTTTTACCTTCTTTAGCTTCCTGGGTTTTAAGATATGCTGAATAAGCGATTCTCAAACCGCCTTGGTCTGCAATATTTTCACCAAGAGTCAAACGACCGTTAGCATGCTGGTCTCCAAGAACAACAATACTGTCAAATTGTGCAACAAGTTTGTCAGCCAATTCATTGAACTTATTGGCATCTTCTTCAGTCCACCAGTCAATCATATTACCCTCCTTATTGAATTTACGTCCATTGTCATCAAATCCGTGAGTCATTTCGTGACCAATAACAACGCCAATTGCACCATAATTATCAGCATCAAGAACGTCTGGTGAAAAGAATGGAGCCTGAAGAATACCTGCAGGGAAGCATATCTCATTAGAAGAAGGACTATAATATGCATTAACAGTTTGCGGAGTCATGTGCCATTCTGACTTATCAACTAACTTACCGCATTTTTTATTACTATCTTTAGTATGGAAAAGACTTGCCGCCTTAACATTTTCCCAATAGTACTTATTAGGGTCAACATTAATTTCTGAATAGTCTTTCCATTTGTCTGGATAACCAATCTTAACGCCTATTGCATTTAATTTGTCCAAAGCCTTAGCCTTTGTTTCACCACTCATCCATGTGAGTGATTCAATATGTTCGCCGAGAGCTACTTTCAAATTATTAACCAATTCAACCATTCTTGTCTTTGAAGATTCTGGAAAATATTTCTCAACATAAAGTTGTCCCAATGCCTCACCAAGCATTCCGTTTGGAACAGCCAAAGCCCTTTTCCACATAGGCTTGTCTTGCTCCGCTCCAGAAATAACGCTGCTCATCTTAAAAGACACTTCTCTGAAATCGTCGCTCAAATAATTTGAAGCAGCATCGATTAAAGAGAATGCCAAATAGTCGCGAATTGCCTGTTCAGACTTATTTGTAAGCAAATCATTAACTTTTTCAAGAGAAGCAGTCTGCATCACACACATAGTTTCTACCTTAGGCAAGAACATTGCTTTCAAATATCCGTCCCAATCCATTGCTGGGCACACTGAATCAACTTGCTCTAAAGTCCTTATATTATACTGAGAAAGCAAGTCTCTTTGCTCTGTTCTTGACATAGAAGCCTTTGCAAGTTCTGTTTCAATATCCATAACATTTGCAACGACCCTTTCAGCATCTTTCTTAGAGTAACCAGAAAGGACACATACATCAGCAATATATTTACGATATGCTTCACGTATCTTCTTTGTCTGTTCATCATTTTCCAAATAATAATCTTTATCACCCAAGCCCATACCAGCCTGTCCCCAATAAAGAATGTTCATATCTGAATTTTGCAAATCTCCCATAACGCCAATTCCAAAGAAAGGGCTTGAAAACTGATGCATCCATGAAATCAAAGCAGAAAAATCAGCACGCTTGGCAGAATTTATTCTTTTCAAATCTGCCAAGATAGGTTTTGCTCCCTCCTTATTTCTACGAGCACTATCCATTCCCATAGAATACAAATCACCAATTTTTTGAGATATAGAACCTTTTTCATGTTTCTGACCACGAAGACCTTCAACCAAGTCATGCAATTGAATCAAATTATTTTCTGCCAAAACATCAAAGGAGCCATAACGAGAATACTCGGGCTTTAATGGATTATTTTTTTGCCATCCGCCACATGCGTACTGGTAAAAATCAGTTCTTGGTGAAATGCTTTCATCAAGATTTTCTCTGTTAGCACCTGTCTTAGGTGTTGACGCACTCATTGTCATTGCTACCATAAGAGCAGTCATTGTTAAACAATTCTTTAGTTTCATAATATCATTTATTATAAGTCTCTAACTCCTCAGAAGCGATTTCCCACTGATGCATCACTTCCTCTATTTTATTCTTAAGTTCGCCATGCTTACGGCACAGTTCATCATTGACACTACCTTCTGCAAACTGCTTTTCAACTTCTTCCAATTGGCTTTCCAGTTTCATTATTTCAGTTTCGCACTCTTCTATTCTTTTGGCAACTTTTCTCCTTGCTTTTTCAATTTCTTTTGCCTCTTGATAAGATCGTTTTCCAACTGAAACTTCTTCCACTTTCTCTTGCTTGTCAAAACTTGGGGATTTTGACAATTCAATCTCCTTCAAGCTTTCCATATTCTTTTCGCGAAGAAAATCATAGATTCCTCCAAGATGCTCTTTGACCTTTCCTCCTCCAAATTCATAGACCTTGTCAACCAATCCATCCAGAAAATCGCGGTCATGTGAAACGATGATAGCAGTTCCATTAAAGTTCTTTATTGCATCTTTTAAGATATCCTTAGTTTTCATATCAAGATGATTCGTAGGCTCATCAAGAATAAGCAAGTTAACAGGTTCCAAAAGGAGTCTTATCATAGCCAGCCTCGTTTTTTCTCCCCCTGACAATACCTTTACTTTCTTATCAGAAGCTTCTCCACCAAACATAAAAGCGCCAAGTATATCTCTTATTTTTGTGCGAATATCTCCAACTGCAACACGGTCAATCGTATCAAAAACAGTAAGTTCTCCATCGAGCAAAGACGCTTGGTTCTGCGCAAAATAGCCAATTTGGACGTTATGACCTATTTTGAGATTCCCATCATAAGGAATTTCATTCATTATACACTTGACAAGCGTTGACTTTCCTTCGCCGTTTTTGCCAACAAATGCCACTTTGTCGCCACGTTTTATATATAAATCAACACCTGAGAAGACCAAATGTTCACCATACGCTTTTGAAACGCCTTCACATATCACTGGGTAATCTCCAGATCTGCTTGCCGGAGGAAATTTCAAATTCAATCGAGAATTATCAACCTCATCAACTTCTATTCGTTCAATTTTAGCCAATTGCTTTATCCTGCTCTGAACTTGAACAGCCTTTGTTGCTTTATATCTGAATCTCTCAATAAAATCCTCTGTTTCCTGTATTTGCTTCTGTTGATTTTGAAAAGCGCGCATTTGTTGTTCGATTCTTTCTTTTCTCAATTCAACGAATTTGGTATAATTTACTTGATAATCATATATCTTACCGCATGAGATTTCGATAGTTCTTCCAGTTACATTATCAAGGAATGCCCTGTCGTGAGATACAAGTACAACAACATTTGCTTTAGTTCTTAGGAAGTTTTCAAGCCATTGGATTGATTCAATATCAAGGTGGTTTGTTGGCTCGTCAAGAAGCAAAACATCAGGATGCTTTAAAAGTATCTTAGCCAATTCAATCCGCATACGCCACCCGCCACTGAACTCAGATGTTAATCGCTCAAAGTCAGACCTTACAAAACCAAGTCCCAATAATGTCTTTTCAATTTCAGCCTCACAATTGTCAGTCTCTTTCATTAGAATAGCATCGTTAAGGCTTGTCATCTTATCAAGCAAACGCTGATACTCATCGCTTTCGTAATCTGTTGACTGGGCTATTTCTTCATTGACAATGTCAAGTTGTACTTTAAGTGCATCTAATTCACCAAAGACAGTTTTTACCTCTTCCATTACCGTTTTGTCATCAGTAACAATCATTTGCTGTGGCAAATAACCTATTGTTACATCTTTAGGGACAGCAACTGAACCCGACGTTGGCAATTGCAAGCCGGCTATAATCTTCAACAAAGTTGACTTGCCGGCTCCATTCTTGCCAACAAGCGCAATCTTATCTCTTTTATTAATGACGAAACTAACGTCGCTGAACAGAGCGACACTATTAAATTCTACTTTTAGATTTTGAATTGATAACATACCAAAATTTCTTTAAAGAAGCGGCTCTATACCGAAGCCTTTCTATAAAGGACTATACCTATAATCAAATAAACAACATTAGGAATCCACATTGCAACAAATGGAGGAGTATAGCCCGATACTGCAAACGTAGATGTAACTGTTGAGAATAAGATATATGTAAAACTCAGGACCAGCCCAATACCAATATTTATACCCATTCCTCCCTTAACCTTTTTTGAGGAAAGCGACATTCCAATGAGTGTCAAGATAAAAGCCGCACCTGTCATTGCAAATCGGCGATGATATTCTATTTCAAAACCCTTGATATTTGCAACTCCCCTTGCTTTTTGCCTCTCAATATATTCATGCAATTCAGGTGTTGTCATTTTCTCATGATCGTTGGCAGCAATCAAAAAATCTCGAGGCTCGATTGGAATGATAGTATCCAACCTTGCTCCTTGTCGGATAGTCTCTTTCATTCCATTAAAATCCCTTATAAGATAATTTTTCACAGTCCAGCGATACAGTGTATCATATTCGGCTGCAGTTGCCGTCAATTTCGACTTAAGAACCTTTCCCTCAAACTTGTCAAGAGAAAAATTATAAGCAGATTTCATTCGATTGTCATATCTTGACATATACGCGATTTGCCCAGGTGCAACCTGCAACTGAATATTAGAACCATAGTCAACAGCCTTATTTTTAATGTATTGATTTTGATAAGCAATTCTCTTCACATTTGCTGGCGGGATAATAAAAGCATCAAGCGAAAATGTAAAAATAGCAATTGCACATGCAGATATCATATATGGGACCAATAGGCGCTTAAAACTTACCCCACTCGATAGTATAGCAATAATTTCAGAATTGCCTGCCATCTTTGACGTAAAGAAAATTACAGCAATAAAGGTAAATAGCGGACTGAATTGGTTCGCCATATACGGAAGATAGTTCACATAATAATCGAAGATAGTAGCCGACAGAGGTGCTGCAAGAAACTTATCCATCTTCTCATTAACATCGAACATAACAATAATTGCCAGAATCAACAAAATGGCAAAAATATATGTACCAAGAAATTTCTTTATTATGTATAAATCGAGTTGCTTGATTTTCATAATTTTAATTATTACAATCTTTGCATAACTCTTACGACCATCTCATCTTTCCATGATTTAAAATCGCCTGCAAAAATATGCTTGCGGGCTTCGCCCACTAACCATAAGTAAAATGCAAGATTATGAATTGATGCTATCTGCATAGCTAAGAGTTCTTGGCTAACAAATAAGTGACGTAAATATGCACGAGTATAGATACGGTCAACTTCAGCAGCGCCGTCAATTTCTATTGGATTGAAATCATCAGCCCACTTTTTGTTTCTCATATTCATTATGCCATTTTTTGTAAAAAGCATACCGTTGCGACCATTACGAGTTGGCATAACACAGTCCATCATATCAACGCCCCTCTCAATTGCCTCAAGTATATTTGCAGGAGTTCCAACTCCCATCAAATATCTCGGTTTATCCTCTGGCAAGATATCGTTTACAAGTTCTATCATTTCATACATCTTCTCAGTAGGTTCGCCAACAGCCAAACCTCCGATAGCATTACCCTCAGCCCCCAAATCTCTGACAAATTTAGCAGACTCGGTTCTTAGATCAGGATACACACACCCCTGAACAATCGGGAAAAAAGTCTGACGATAGCCATACTTTCCTTCTGTTTCATTGAAATGATTCCAACCTCTTTTTAGCCACCTTAATGTCAGTGCAAGTGACTTTTTGGCATAATTATAATCAGAGTCTCCAGGAGGGCATTCGTCCAATGCCATCATAATATCAGCACCTATAGAGCGTTGAATATCTACCACTCCTTCTGGCGTAAACAAATGCTTTGAACCATCTATATGAGAACGAAAATAAGCGCCTTCTTCTTTCAACTTTCTATTAGCCGACAAAGAAAACACCTGAAATCCACCACTATCAGTTAGAATAGGGCGTTTCCACGAATTGAATTTATGCAATCCACCTGCCTTTTCAAGTATCTCTATACCAGGTCTAAGATATAGATGATATGTATTCCCTAAGATGATTTGCGCTTTAACTTCCTCTTCCAACTCTCTTGCATGAACAGCCTTGACAGAGCCAACTGTTCCAACTGGCATAAAGATTGGAGTTTCTATCGTACCGTGATCGGTAGTGATTATTCCTGCTCTCGCATTACTTCTTGTATCTTGCTTTTGTAATTGAAAATCCATATTATTTAAATAATTTACAAAGATAGTGAAAGTCGAATGCAAATAAAAGAAGATTCTTTATTTTTTTATGCCAGACTGCCACATATTAAGATTACACAGCTTCAAATTATAACTGACAGACTCTTTCATTCATGCTTTAGTCCACATCATTACGACCATATAAACTGTAAATTTGTCAGCAAAATCACAGTGGCATAGATATTGCAAATCTATTCATGAATTAAAAAATAAAATAATTATGAATTTTGACAATTTTACAATTAAATCACAAGAGGCTGTTCAAATGGCAGCACAGATTGTTATGCAAAATGGAGGTCAGGCTTTAGAGCCGGTTCATTTGCTAAAAGCAGTCCTTATTAAAGGTGAATCGGTTGTAAAATTTATTTTTCAAAAATTAGGCGTCAACCAATCATATATTGACGCCCAATTGGACAAAATAATTTCAACGCAACCGAAGGTATCAGGAGGAGAGCCGTATCTTTCTCGAACATCAAATGATGTTATGTTGAAAGCAACTGACTACTCCCATAATCTTGGTGACGAATATGTCACAATAGAAGGTTTGCTGATGGCATTATTTAAAGTATCATCAGATGCTTCAACTATACTAAAGAACTCTGGCATCACCGAAAAGGAACTTAACGCCGCAATCCTTGAACTTAGAAAAGGCAACAAGGCTGTAAACCAAAGTGCTGAAGACACTTACAACGCTTTGAGTAAATATGCCATTAACCTTAACGAAAGAGCAAGGTCTGGAAAACTTGACCCAGTAATTGGCAGAGATGATGAAATTAGAAGAGTTCTCCAGATTCTAAGCCGTAGGACTAAAAATAATCCTATTCTTGTTGGTGAACCTGGTACTGGTAAGACTGCCATTGCAGAGGGGCTCGCACAGCGAATAATCCGCGGCGACGTCCCAGAATCGCTTAAATCAAAGCAACTTTACTCTCTTGATATGGGAGCTCTTGTCGCTGGCGCTAAATATAAAGGTGAATTTGAAGAGAGATTGAAAGCAATCGTCAACGAAGTAACCCAAAGCGATGGAGAAATCATCTTATTCATTGATGAAATTCATACCCTTGTTGGCGCTGGTAAGGGAGAAGGCGCTATGGATGCAGCAAACATTCTAAAACCAGCATTGGCGCGTGGTGACCTAAGAAGCATTGGTGCAACTACTCTTGATGAATACCAAAAGTATTTTGAAAAGGATAAGGCATTGGAGCGTCGTTTCCAAATTGTTATGGTTGACGAGCCTGATGAATTAAGCAGCATAGCAATTCTTCGAGGATTGAAAGAAAGATATGAAAATCACCACAAGGTTAAAATTCTTGATGAAGCGATTATAGCCGCTGTGCAACTTTCAGAACGTTACATCACAGACCGATTCCTTCCGGATAAGGCCATTGACTTAATTGATGAGGCGGCTTCAAAACTGCGTATCGAAATCGACTCTGTTCCACAAGCACTTGATGAAATTATCCGTAAGATCTCGCAACTCGAAATTGAAAGAGAAGCAATCAAGCGCGAAGGAGAATCTGAGAAAGTACACGAAATAGAAAAAGAACTTTCCGAACTCCAGGACGAGAAGAATAGTTATATGGCAAAATGGAAGGCTGAAAAAGAACTCATCAACAAAATTCAGCAAAACAAAGTTGAAATAGAGCAACTTAGATTCGAGTCTGACAAAGCAGAACGGGATGGAGATTACGCAAAGGTTGCAGAGATTCGATATTCTAAGATTAAAAGCAAAGAAGATGAGATTGCAGCATTTACAGAGCAATTGAAAGATATGCAAGGGGACAAATCCCTCATCAAAGAGCAAGTTGATGCTGAAGACATTGCTGACATTGTATCAAGATGGACTGGCATTCCAGTTTCAAAAATGGTCAAAAGTGAGCAAGAGAAACTTCTTCACCTCGAAGAGGAACTTCATAACCGCGTTGTTGGTCAAGATGAGGCTATTACTGCGATTGCAGATGCTGTTCGCCGTAGCCGTGCAGGTCTTAACGATCCTAATCGACCTATCGGTTCTTTTATCTTCCTGGGAACCACCGGAGTTGGTAAAACTGAACTTGCCAAGGCTTTAGCCGACTATATGTTTAACGACGAGAATATGATGACGCGTATTGACATGAGTGAATATCAGGAAAAATTCTCGGTATCACGTCTTATCGGTCCTCCTCCTGGATACGTTGGCTATGAAGAAGGCGGACAACTGACAGAGGCCGTTAGAAGAAAACCTTATTCAGTTGTTCTATTTGATGAAATCGAAAAGGCCCACCCTGACGTTTTCAACATATTACTGCAAGTGCTTGATGACGGCAGATTAACTGATAATAAAGGTCGAACTGTCAACTTTAAGAACACAATAATTATTATGACGTCAAATATGGGTTCTTCTCTGATTCGCGAGAACTTCTCTAAGATTACAGAAGAAAACAAGGAGAAAATCATCAACAGCACAAAAGATGAAATTCTTGAAATGCTCAAGAGCAATATCCGTCCAGAATTCCTTAACAGGATTGATGAGATAATTATGTTTACTCCTTTGTCTAAATCTGAAATCAAGCAAATTGTTGCACTGCAAATCAATTCAGCAAAACGAATGCTTGAAAAGAACGGAATTGAACTGAATATAACAGACGCAGCATTAGACCTTCTCGCTGATGAGGGCTATGATCCAGAATTTGGAGCAAGACCAGTCAAAAGGGTTATACAAAAGGAAATTCTCAACCAATTATCAAAAGATATCCTCGCAGGAAATGTTGACAAGGACAAAGGAATAACTATTGACTCTTCCGAGGAAAAGTTTATTTTCAGGAACTAAAATATATTAGACTCTTTATAGAGCAAGTATGGCAACTAAACATACTTGCTCTTTTTTTATCAATAGGCAAATTTATCCATACTCAATATTGCCTATTTCTTGCGTTTTTACTAATTTTGCAAAAAACTAAAAGTAATTATGGAACTATCTCCCCTTACTGCTGTATCGCCCGTTGACGGACGCTACCACAGCAAAACAAAATCCCTACAAAACTACTATTCAGAACATGCGCTAATCCGCTATCGCGTCAAAGTTGAAATTGAGTACTTTATCGCTTTATGCGAAATTCCACTTCCACAATTGGCAGACTTTGACAAGAATCTATACAACGCTCTTAGGGATATTTACGAAAACTTCTCTTTGGAAGACTCTCAATCAATAAAAGATATTGAATCAATAACCAATCACGACGTTAAAGCCGTTGAATATTTCATCAAAGGGAAATTTGACAACTTAGGAATTGAAAAATATAAAGAATTCATTCACTTTGGATTGACTTCACAAGACATCAACAACACTTCCCTTCCAATGCTTATCAAAGACTCATTGAACGAGGTTTATTACCCTTTGCTTAATGAAATGATCGACATCCTCGACAAATATGCCGAAGAATGGAAGGATATTCCTATGCTTGCCAAAACACATGGCCAACCAGCTTCTCCAACACGTATTGGTAAGGAAATAAACGTTTTCAGTTATAGACTGAAACAACAATTAGCATTGCTTAAGCAAACTCCTATCAGTGGAAAATTTGGCGGTGCAACTGGTAACTTCAACGCACACCACATTGCATTCCCTGAAATTAACTGGCCTGAATTTGCAAAAAAATTCCTTAACAGCAGCCTTGGCATTGAAAGAGAAGATTGGACAACACAGATATCCAATTACGATAATCTCGCTGCTCTCTTTAACGGTCTTGCAAGAATCAATACAATTTTGATTGACTTAGACCGCGATTTCTGGCAATATATTTCAATGGAATACTTCAAGCAGAAAATTAAAGAAGGAGAAGTTGGTTCATCAGCAATGCCACACAAAGTTAATCCTATCGATTTTGAAAATTCAGAGGGTAACTTGGGAATTGCTAATGCAATATTTACACATCTTGCAAACAAATTGCCCATATCAAGATTACAAAGAGACTTAACTGACTCTACAGTTATCAGAAACGTTGGTGTGCCTCTCGCCCATTCTATTATCGCTATACAAAGTACGATTAAAGGTCTTAACAAACTAATTCTTAACGAATCTGCTATTGCAAACGACCTTGACAATATGTGGAACGTTGTTGCAGAAGCAATTCAGACTATCCTTAGAAGAGAAGGTTATGAAAAGCCCTACGAAACGCTTAAGGCTCTGACAAGAACCAATAGTAAAGTTGACGCCGAAAGCATTTCTTCATTCATCGACACACTAAAAGTCACTGATGAAGTTAAAAATGAACTTAAAAAAATCACCCCGCACAACTATACGGGCTACTAATATACAACTTAAAGCAAACAACACTGCGAAAAGATGTTAAAAGTTTGATTATAAACAATCTTTTTGCAGTGTTGCTTTCAATTATTTTGGGAAAAAACTTACCTTTGCAACATATTACGATTGGTAAGAAAAGACAACGTGATTGAAAAACGTAATAATGAAATAGCATATTATTAACGCCGAGAGGCTTGTTAAAAATTTTAATTATGGAACTAAGCAAAAAGCCTAAGAGACCTCGCATTGGAGAAAGTCAAGAAATCAACTCAGAAAACAGTCATTTTGAAAAAGTGACCTACAACCCAAACGCCACTTATGCAGGCGACAATAACGATGCCAACAACATAGCAGAAAGTGCAACTCGCAATGATTATAGAGCAACCTATAATCAAAACAACTATCAAAGAAATAATTATAATCGCAATAGCCGCCCACAAGGAGGATTCAATCGTGACGGTGGATATAACAACCGTCAAGGTGGTTATAACAACTATCGCCAACAAAACCAAGGTGGCTACAATAACAACCGTCAGCAAGGCGGTTACAACAATTACCGCCAACAAAACCAAGGCGGTTACAACAACTATCGCCAGCAAAACAATTACGGCGGACAACAAGACGGCTATAACCGCATTCAAAATCAAAATTACGATAACAATCGCCAGCAAGGCGGTTACAACAATTACCGCCAACAAAACCAAGGTGGCTATAACAACCGTCAACAAGGCGGATTCAACAATAATCGCCAACAAGGCGGTTACAACAATTACCGCCAGCAAAACCAAGGAGGTTATAACAACCGTCAGCAAGGTGGATTCAACAATAATCGCCAGGGCGGATATAACAATCGCCAACAAGGAGGCTTCAATAACCACAGACCTCAAGCGGGAAAAAGATTTACACCAAGACCACAACAAATCATTTATGATGCACCTGTTGTTGATCCAAATGAAGAAATCCGCTTGAATAAATTCATGGCAAATGCGGGTATTTGCTCTCGCCGTGAAGCAGACGAATTGATTCAGAAAGGTTTGGTGAAAGTTAATGGCGTTGCTGTTAGCGAATTGGGAACAAAAATAAAAAGAGAAGACGTTGTTGAATACAACGACCAGGTAGTAACTTTGGAAAACAAATGCTACATTCTCCTTAACAAGCCTAAAGATTGCGTAACAACAAGTGACGACCCAGACGGAAGACTAACTGTTATGGATCTTGTTAAGAATGCTTGCAAAGAGCGTATTTATCCAGTAGGAAGACTTGACAGAAACACAACAGGTGTACTGCTCCTTACAAACGACGGTGATTTGGCTTCAAAACTTACCCACCCAAAATTCGTTAAAAAGAAAATTTACCAAGTTTGGACCGATAAGAATATTTCTGAGGAAGATATGCAAAGACTTGCAGACGGTATTGAACTTGAAGACGGACCAATCCATGCAGATGCTATCAGTTACGTTAACGACAGAGACAGAAATCAAGCAGGTATTGAAATCCACTCTGGTCGCAACCGTATCGTTAGAAGAATGTTTGAGCACCTAGGTTACAGAGTAACTAAACTTGATAGAGTATATTTTGCAGGATTGACTAAGAAAAACCTCCCTCGCGGACGTTGGCGTTATCTTAGCCAGGAAGAAGTTAACTTCCTTAAGCAAGGTTCATTTGAATAGAATTTAATAACCATAATAACGACACCATCAATATGGTGTACAAACAAAAAGATGAAAAGAACTAAAATTTCAGACATATTTTCACCAGAACTAATTGGTTCGGAAGTATGCGTTAAAGGTTGGGTTCGGACTCGTCGTGGCAATAAAAATGTTCAATTCGTTGCACTAAACGATGGTTCAACAATTAAGAATATCCAAATTGTATTCGATATGGCTAAGTTCTCAGAAGAGGAGCTTAAGCCAATTACAACCGGAGCAAGCATCCATGTAGATGGCAAACTTGTAGAATCTCAAGGGAAAGGACAAGTAGCAGAAATTCAAGCAGAAAAACTTGAAATATATGGAACTGCGGACGTTAATGAGTATCCTTTGCAAAAGAAGGGTCATACTTTGGAATTTCTACGCGAAAAAGCACACTTGAGACCTCGCACAAACACTTTTGGTGCTGTGTTGAGAATCAGACACACTTTAGCTTTCGCTATCCACAAGTTCTTTAATGAAAAGGGATTCTTCTACTTGAATACTCCGCTCATAACTTCAAGCGACTGCGAAGGCGCTGGTGCTATGTTCCAAGTGACAACTCTTAACATGAATGACCTTCCTAAAACAGAAGAAGGCAAGATTGACTATACTCAAGATTTCTTTGGCAAACAAAGCAATTTGACAGTATCGGGTCAGTTGGAAGGCGAATTGGGAGCTACTGCTTTAGGTGCAATCTATACATTCGGACCGACATTCCGTGCTGAAAATTCAAATACTCCTCGCCACTTGGCTGAGTTCTGGATGATTGAGCCAGAAGTTGCTTTCTATGACATCAACGACAATATGGATTTGGCGGAAGAATTTATCAAGTACTGTATCAACTACGCGCTTGAAAATGCTGCCGATGATATCGAATTTCTCGCTAAGATGTACGACAACGAGCTTATCGATCGCTTGAAATTCGTTGTTAGCAACGACTTTGTTCGACTAACATATACAGAAGGTATTGAAATTCTTGAAAAGTCTAAACACAATTTTGACTTCCCAATCTACTGGGGTGCTGACTTGCAGAGCGAGCATGAAAGATACCTTGTTGAAGAACACTTCAAGAAACCGGTTATTTTGACTGACTATCCTAAAGAAATCAAGTCATTCTACATGAAACAAAACGAGGATGGCAAGACCGTTAGAGCAATGGACGTTCTATTCCCTAACATCGGCGAAATTATCGGCGGTTCGGAAAGAGAAGAAAGCTACGAGAAACTTCTTACTCGCATTGAAGAACTAAATATCCCCATGAAGGATATGTGGTGGTATCTTGACACAAGAAAATTCGGCACAGTTCCTCATTCTGGTTTCGGCCTTGGTTTCGAAAGACTGGTACTTTTCGTTACTGGTATGACAAATATCCGCGACGTTATCCCATTCCCAAGAACTCCGAACAACTGCGAATTCTAATTTAGAAATTAATACATAAACAAGGGATTGTGTCTATCGATACTATCCCTTGTTGCTTTTTATTCATGACTAAATTCAACACATATCTCAACTCCATTGACACCTACTTCTGGAAACAATTATTTCTTCAGAAAGGCAAACTGCAAAATTACCAAAAAGGAGAAACCTTTATCTTCGAAGGAGAAACAAATCGAAAAGTTGGTTTTATCCTTAATGGATATTTTAAACACACCGTTAACGACATAGACGGGAATGAACATATAACTGGCTTTGCTTTTAAAGACTCTTTTATAGGAGATTATTTTAGTGCCGTCAAGAACAATCCAGCCATGACAAATATCATTGCTGTTAAAGAATCAACAGTTCTAATTTGTGACAGTGAAACGGTAGCAAATCAATTCGCTAATGACAACAACCTTCATATTAGCATTATAGAATCTTTATTTCAACAAATATATACAATTTACCTAAACAGTCACAAACAATCACCAAAAGAAAGATACATTGATATTATCAAACGCTGCCCAGAAATATTAAATGATATAACTTTGAAAGAATTGGCATCTTTTCTGCAAATAACACCAACATACCTAAGCAAAATCAGAAAAGAAAATTCTTGTAAATCATCAAAATAGTTTGATAATTTACGAGTTCTTATACCATATCTTTGCAAAAAAAAGATATGAACGCAATAATAATTGGAGGAACATCTGGTATAGGCAAAGGTCTTTGGGAACACTATGCTAACGGGAATAATAAAGTAGCAATAATTGGCAGAAGGTCGGAACTTCTGACTACTCTTTATAAATACAAACCAAACAACACTCTTACATACAACTTTGATATAACACAAATTGACTACATTGAAAAAAACTTAAACAGTATATTTTCGGATTTGGGTAAAGTTGACTTGGTTATATTATCTGCCGGCACTGGCGACATAAATAGCACCTTAGACTTCAGCAAAGAACGCAACACTATCAATACTAACATTTTAGGATGGACAGCCTGCGCCGATATAGTATATAACAAACTGCAAGCTCAAGGGTACGGCCACTTAGTTACAATAACATCTGTAGGCGGACTCAAAGCAGAACCATCTGCACCCGCTTATTCCGCAACCAAAGCATACCAAATAAACTACACCAAGGCTCTTCAAGGGAAATCTAAAGGCACAGACATTCTTATATCAGAAGTTCGCCCAGGTCTGACAGATACACAAATGGCAAAAGGTGACAGTTTGTTTTGGGTAATGCCAGTTAATAAAGTCGTCAAACAAATAGTTTCAGGAATCTCCAAGCGCAAATCAACAATAACAGTTTCTAAACGTTGGAAATTAATATCATTCATTCTAAAATTATTATATTTGATTAAATGATATAATAAGGACGACTACTTATTGTCTATAAAATCTAAAGCATATTGTACTGCCTTTTCAAATGCTTCATCTTGTCCTGGAACAGTTATGAAAAGATGCACTGCATCCTTAAATTCTATTCTCTTAACCCTCTTGCTGGATTTCCTTGCAAAATCAACACCTTGGTCGCATAGAATATCGCGACCTGCTGCAATAAGCAGCGTTCTTGGCAAAGTCTTAAGCGTCCTTTCATCATTAAGACCAACACTAACGAGCAAATCGCGGGAATCTTCTTCCCCAGCGTAAGCCTTGTTAAAAGCATCCATAATCGAAGAATCCAAGCCATATCCAACGCCATATTCTTTCCACGAAGCAGAACCGTCGTTAAAGGCTTTCGTTACCGGATAAAAAACCACAATTGACTCAACCAAACTACCCTCAGAAATTGCTACTGCTATAGCAAGATTCCCTCCAGAACTGTCTCCTCCTAAAGTTATTTTAGTGTAGTCTATACCAAGTTTATCCGCATTATCAACAACATATTGCAGAGATGAAATACAATCTTCAAGACCTGCAGGAAAAGGATTTTCGGGAGCCAAACGATAATCAACAGCAAGCACTTTTACTCGTCCGAAAGAAGCAACGGCATTACAAAAGCTTCCGCAACTATTCAAACTTCCAAAAGTCCAACCTCCACCGTGAAAATATATCAAAATTGGCAACTTGTCATCAACGCTGTCCTTTGGCTCATAAAGGCGCATTATTGGACTAAGCATTTTTACTGATACATTTTCTGAAATTTTGGGTGCTGTATTTCGGGAATTACGAACCGCCTCAAGCTCTGAATTATCACCGTCAATTGCTTTAAGGATAGCAGCAGTCTGCCTGTCTTGCAAACCAACCGGCATATTCTTCAAAAATGCGTCAGCCTGACTTCTCATAACAGGACTTTCAATAACCTCATTGGCAACAGCCTTACATGAAGACAGAAATCCCAAATGGAAAAATGCCAATACCAGAAATATATTAAATCGCTTCATTATTCTTATCTTTCGTGCAAAAACAAAAAAGGATGCACGCTAACCACGGTACATCCTTTCCCATAAACTATTTTAATTTTTACTTAATCAAATTATGACGCTTGAAAATTTTATGAATCTTATCAAGTGCTATATCAACCTGATCAACTGTATGCGTTGCCATTAAACTGAATCTAATTAAAGTGTCATTCGGCGCAACAGCAGGCGATACAACAGGATTAACAAAAATGCCTTCCTCAAACAATTCATGAGTAATCAAGAATGTAAGATTATTGTCACGAATATAAAGAGGAATAATCGGAGTTTCAGTATGTCCTATTTCACATCCCATATTCTTGAATCCTTGAAGAGCATAATCTGTTACCTTCCACAAATTTTCTTGACGCTCAGGTTCGCTTTCCATGATGTCAAGAGCTGCACTTACAGCAGCAGTAGAAGCAGGGGTAATACTTGCAGTAAAGATATATGAACGAGAATGATGTCTTAGGAAGTTTGTAATCTCCTTGTCACAAGCAATAAAGCCTCCCAATGAAGCAAAAGACTTACTGAAAGTTCCCATAATCAAATCAACATCATTTGTCACGCCGAAATGATCACAGGTACCTCTACCACCTCTTCCGAAAACTCCAATACCGTGAGCCTCGTCAACCATAACTGATGCATCATATTTCTTTGCTAAAGCAACGATTTCTGGAAGCTTTGCAACGTCACCCTCCATAGAGAAGACTCCATCAGTAACAATCAATTTAACTTTATCTGGAGCACATTTCTTGAGTTGATTCTCAAGAGATGCCATATCATTATGCTTATATTTTAAGGAATTAGAGAAAGAAAGCCTGCGACCTTCAATAATTGAAGCATGGTCTTGTTCATCCCAGAGAATATAGTCCTCTCTACCAGTCAAACAAGAAACAACGCCCAAATTCACCTCAAAACCTGTTGAATAAATCATTGCATCTTCCTTACCCACGTATGCTGCAAGTCTTGCCTCCAATTGCTTGTGGATATCCAAAGTTCCGTTAAGGAAAGGAGAACCAGCACAGCCAGTACCATATTTCTTAATGGCTTCTATTGCAGCTTCTTTGATTTTAGGGTGATTAACAAGTCCGGTATAACAATTGGAGCCGAACATCAACACTTTTTTTCCATTAATCATGACCTCAGTATCTTGCTCACTTGAAATTGCACGGAAATATGGATAAATTCCCGCAGCCTTAGCTTTCTGAGGTTCTTGATATTTTGCCAATTTTGCTTGTAATAGCTTCATAGTTTATATATGAGAGATATTATTTGTTGTTCTAAACTATCTGCATCCACTTTGCAGACTGCAAATTTACACAAAATAAATTAATTATTTCAGAAAAAGCCAAAAAAAATGCACAATGCAGTGTTTTTGTGCATCCTTTAAACATAAATAAAAGGCAAATAGAGTAATTGATAGAGATAAATTTTAAAGAACCATAAATATTTTATATTTTTGTGGACTAATTTATAAAATATGGAATTGACAGCCGCACAATTGGCAGGAATGGTAAACGGAATAATAGAAGGTAATCCTGATGTGAAAATCAGCACTTACGCTAAAATAGAAGAAGCTCAAGAAGGTGCTTTATCTTTTCTTGCCAATCCCAAATATGAACATTATGTATATACAACAAATGCATCTGCATTGTTGGTAAGTAAAGATTTTACCCCAGACAAACCTGTTAAATCGACCCTAATCCGCGTTGAAGACCCATATTCCACAATCGCAACTCTTCTGAATATGGTTTCTCAATATCTAATCCCCGAAAAAAAAGGCATTGAATCACCATCATTTATTTCTGAAGGCTCAGAATTGCCTGATGACATTTATATTGGAGCGTTTGCATACATTGGAAAAAATGTATCCATTGGCAAGAACGTCAAGATTTACCCTCAATGCTACATCGGAGACAACGTCACTATTAAGGATAATTCAACACTCTTCTCAGGAGTAAAAGTATATTACAACTGTGAAATTGGAGCAAACTGTATAATTCATGCAGGTGCTGTTATCGGAAGCGATGGTTTTGGATTTGCACCAGATGCAAACGGCGCATATACAAAAATCGCACAAATAGGCAAAGTCATTGTTAAAGACAATGTTGAAATAGGAGCAAATACAACAATTGACAGAGCAACAATGGGTGCAACAATTATTCACAAAGGCGTCAAGCTCGACAACCTTATTCAAGTTGCCCATAACGTTGAAGTTGGCGAAAACACAGTTATCGCTGCCCAAACAGGGATTGCAGGATCAACAAAAATTGGCAAGCACAATATGATTGGTGGACAAGTAGGTTTTGCAGGACACATAACAATTGGAGACAACAACCAAATTGGAGCACAATCAGGTGTACACTCAAACCCTGGAAACGGCAAGGTCATAATTGGCTATCCAGCCATTGAAGCGCGCTCATTTATGAAGCAAGCAGCTTACCTTAAGAACCTTGACAGCCTAAACCAAACAGTAAAGAATCTACAAAAAGAAATAGAAACCCTAAAGAATAAATAAATTCACATCATAATGAAACAGTGTACTTTAAAAGATTCATTCGTTCTTAAAGGTAAAGGTCTGCATACAGGTCTTGAAATTCAAGCAACATTCAAACCTGCGCCAGATAATTACGGACGTAAGTTCCAACGATTAGACATTGAAGGTTCAGAACCTATTGACGCTCTCGCTGAAAACGTATTTGATACATGCCGCGGCACAGCAATATGCTCTGGTGATGTCAAAGTTTACACTATCGAGCATGCAATGGCAGCTCTCTACGCAGCTGGTGTTGACAACTGCCTCATAGAACTTACCGGTCCAGAGATGCCGATTTTAGACGGTAGCGCAAAATTAATTTCTGAAAAAATTTCAGAAGTCGGAATTGTTGAGCAAGAAGAAGATGCTTTAGTGTACGTTGTTCGCCAACGTTCTACAATAAAAGACGAAAACGGAACAGCTTCAATAAAAGTTGTACCAGACAGCGACTTTAGTATCGATGTAATGATTGAATTCAATTCAACAGTTTTAGCGAATCAGTTTGCAACACTTGAATCTCTTGAAGATTTCAATAAGGACATTGCTTCATGCCGCACTTTTGTCTTTGTAAGAGAAATAGAAGAGCTTGTAAAGCACAATCTTATTAAAGGAGGTGACCTTAATAATGCAATCGTTATCTACGACTCTCCTATTGCTCAAGAAGAACTTGACAGAATCGCAGATATGATGAACGTTCCACGAAAGAAAGTAACTGAATTTGGATTTATTAATGACAATGGCCTCGTATTTAAGAACGAGCCAGCACGTCATAAATTGCTTGACGTGATTGGCGATATGGCATTGATTGGACGCCGCATACAAGGCAGAATCATTGCAACATGCCCAGGTCATACTATAAATACAACATTTGCAAAGAAAATCAGAAGAGAACTTAAACGTCAAGAAGTTCAAGCACCTATCTATGATCCTAACGTAGCACCTATCATGGATGTAAACAGAATCCGTGAACTATTACCACATCGCTACCCTTTCTTGCTTGTAGATAAAATTATTGAAAAGACAGACAAATATATAGTAGGTATTAAAAATATAACAGGTAACGAGCCTTTCTTCCAAGGCCACTTTCCTACTGAACCTGTAATGCCAGGAGTTCTCCAAGTTGAAGCAATGGCACAAACAGCCGGGCTTCTTGTTCTTAGCACAGTAGATGAACCAGAAAGATATTCTACCTACTTTATGAAAATAGACAACGTTAAATTCCGCCAAAAAGTTGTTCCAGGAGATACGTTGATATTCCATGTTTCATATATGACAGAAATGCGTCGCGGATGTGCAAATATGAAAGGATATGCATTTGTTGGTGACAAGATCGTTACAGAAGCAGAATTCATGGCTCAAATTATTAAAAATAAATAAACATAACAATGAAGCAACCATTAGCATATATAAATCCGGATGCTAAGATAGCACCAAGTGTTGTTATTGATCCATTCGTAACTATTGAGAAAAATGTTGTGATTGGCGAAGGAACAAGAATTGCCAGCAACGTAACAATTATGGAAGGTTCCAGAATTGGAAAAAATTGCACTATTTTCCCAGGCGCGGTCATTGGTGCCATTCCTCAGGATTTGAAATTCAAAGGAGAAGACACTCTTGCTATTATTGGCGACAATACAACAATTCGCGAATGCGTAACAATTAACAGAGGAACTGCGGCAAAGGGCAAAACAGTTGTTGGAAACAACTGCCTTATTATGGCATACTCACATATTGCCCATGATTGCTTATTAGGGGATAATATCATTATAGCAAATGCATCACAGATTGCAGGCGAAGTACAAATTGACAACTATGCAATCATAGGTGGTGGTGCTCTTATTCACCAATTCTGCCATATCGGGGCACACGTAATGCTTCAAGGTGGTGCTTTGGTAAATAAAGACATTCCTCCTTATGTAAAAGGAGCCCGCGAACCTATAGCATACGCTGGTATAAACTCTGTAGGATTACGCCGTCGCAACTTTACAAACGAGCAAATACGCGATATTCAAGAAATTTATAGATATCTATACCTTTCTGGCTATAACAACTCTGATGCTATAGAAAGAATTGAAGCAGAATTGCCCGCTACAAATGAACGCGATGAAATAATCATGTTTGTTAGAAATTCAAAACGTGGAATTATAAAAGGTTACTTATAGTATAGATAACTGTAAAACCGAATAGAAAAAGGAGGTGTTTCGCAATCCACGACGCACCTCCTTTTGGTATCTATAATCAAACAATCTCAACCAACGCTGTAAAACGCGAGTCTGAATATACTGGAACAAGCAGCAATGAGCCATCACAAAGCCTACCACATTTTACAACAGGAGGTTTTAGATGACTAAGAAAATTATTCAACTCCGTTTCTGATTTATGAAAAAGAATAGTCATACGACCTTCTTTATTTTCCTCTAATACATTTTCACCAACCATAGAAGCGACGAGACCCATTGTCGTCCTAAGATTCAATTCTATACAGGGCATTATAACAAAGTCACCATTCTCCTTAAATATCATCATATCAAGGCCAAAATAGCCTTGATATCCTTTGGGTATAATGTCTGAAAGGACTTCTAATAATTTAGTTTTCAGATTATCAATACATTCAGATGAGACATACTTAACAATTTTTTGTAACAGAACCTCATATGAACCAACAACTGCCCTCTCATAAGAAAATCTATTGTTATTTTCAAATACAGAAAGACCAACAAATGACAATACTCCTTTTTCCGATTTAAATTCCATTGCAAAGTCAAGCACTTTATCCAAGAACTTCTCGCAAATAACGCTCCCTTGCTTTTTAATAAAGCCTCCAATCAATGGCTTATATGCATCAAAATTTGATTCAGTAACAAGAAACACTCCTTTTCCACTACTTGACCAAGGAGCTTTAACTATACATCTTCCAAAAACATTCATAAATTCCGAAACATCTCCCAAATTATGGCATTCTTTTGGCATTACACCTTTATATTCCAAACCTTGCAAGATTCTTAGCGTTGTTCTTCGATGTGATGTACTTCTAAAAACTTCAATAATATCACTACTCGGCACTGAAGCGTCATATACAAGTTGCTTCATTTGGTAACAGGTAGCCTGACTCCACCCCCAAGGATATATTTTATCTATTGAACAACAAGCATCAAAAACCGTAACACCACTAATATTGCAGAATTTTCGCTTTATATCATTTAAAAAATCACAATTAGCCTTGCTTTTATCCGCTAAAACAGCGCTCCCTGCCTCTGCATACCAGACTGGAAGCATCTGTAAATCATTCCTTATTTTTTTTTTGCATACTTTGGAGCAGTATAATTCCATGAACCATCAGCTAAAGCCAAATCATTTTCCGGATTAAAAACATACAGTGATTTCTTCATCCTAATCCATTCTTGCCTTATAGTCAGCAAATGTGAACTCTCTCAAAACTTCAATTTCTCCATTAGCCTTTTGCAAAAGCATTGACGGGTGCTGAATACCATTGAACATATTGGTCTTTACTGTTGTGTAATGATTCATATCCTCAAACGTGAGTAAATCTCCAACTTCAAGAGGTCGCTCAAAACTCCAATCACCCATAAAATCACCACTTAGACAAGAGTTGCCACCTATTCTGTATGTAGGTTTCGAGAAATCCACATTTTCAAGCGCTTCCGTAATTACTGGCTTATAAGGCATTTCAAGGCAATCTGGCATATGGCATGAAAACGACGCATCTATAATTGCGGTTTTAACGCCATGATTTTCAACAATATCAAGTACTTTTGCAATCAAATCTCCTGTTCTCCATGTAAAGGCACTACCTGGCTCCATTATCAACTCAAGATTCGGATATTTTGCATGAAACTCATTTAATGTTTGAATCAAGTGCTCAACATCATAGCCCTCTTTTGTCATAAGGTGTCCGCCTCCCATATTGAGCCATTTCAAACAGGGAAGATACTTGCCGAACTTTAGTTCTACACTTTCCAGAACATTTTTCAGATCATAAGAAGTTGACTCACATAGTGCATGAAAATGGAAACCTTCAAGTCCCACCGGAAATTCTTCTAAAGCCTCCGAAGTAACGCCAAAACGAGAGCCAGGCATACAAGGATTATAAATATCTGTTTCTATTACAGAGCACTCTGGATTAATTCTTAATCCACAACTTATTTTCCTACCAGAATTTGCATTGTGTTTTTCCACCAATGGAAAATACTTTGAAAATTGACTTACTGAATTAAACGTAATATGAGAGCATCCGTCAATAAACTCCACAATTGATTCATCTGTATAGACAGGACAATAAGCATGAACATCATTTCCTAATTCCTCTAACGACAATTTCATCTCATTGATAGAACTTGCAGTTGAAGAAGAACAATATTCGGAAATTATGCCAAATGTTTTCCATAAAGCATTGGCTTTGAATGCCATAATAATTTTAACATTTGCCTGTTTTGAAACATAATCTATCAATTTTAGATTATTTCTCAACTTCTCTTCAAAAACAATGTAATAAGGAGTTCTCATATTATTTTACAATTTCTAAATTAGCAAATCTAAGTAATAATTTCTTTTCAGCACCGTTTTCAAACTTAACAATAATCTTTGTATCGCCCATTGACTTGTCAATAGTCATAACTTTACCGATTCCAAATGTCTTGTGTTTAACGACCAATCCCTCAACCAATTGGTCTGGTTTTATTGTTGCATTAGTTTGTTTAGCCATTTCCGACCGTCCTTTTAGAGGAATAAATTTAGGGTTTCTTCCCGAAGAATTCGCGTTGTTTGTTCGGAAATTGCTACCAAACGGCAACTGCAAATACGTTGGGTCTATATCGTTAATAAAGCGGCTCTTCTCAGTAAACATACTTTGACCATTTCTAAACCTCGACCGTGCGTATGTCATTATGCAATTTTTCTTAGCCCTTGTAATAGCAACATACAGCAATCGCCTCTCCTCTTCTATTTCGGCATAATTGCTTACGCTCCTAAATGACGGGAACAAATTCTCTTCCAATCCAACGATAAAAACGTTATTAAACTCAAGCCCTTTTGCTGCATGGACAGTCATGAGTGTTACCTTATCAGATGTATCTGCGTCTTCATCCTGTTCCGTTATTAATGAAATATTTGCAACAAAATCACTCAACGACTTATATTCATTTTCTGAACTTTCACAATATGCTTTTATAGCATTTAGTAATTCATCAAGATTTTCTCTTTTGCTTACATTCTCTGGACTGTCACTTGTATTCAAAACTCGCAACAACCCTGTTTCATCATATATCAATACTGCAGCACTATAAGCATCTGAACTCACCGCAATTGTTGTCAATCTTTCTATTAGTTCTCGAAAAGAAGCCAATTTACTTTTTGTTCCCGTATTAATGTTGGAATCAATATTTTCTATGTTTTGCAATACAGTCCAAATACTTGCATTACTGTCTGCAGCCAACTTACGCAACTTTCCAACGGTTGTCTCCCCGATGCCTCTAACTGGATAATTAATGATTTTACATAACGCCTCATTATCATCCGGATTTACAGCCAATCGGAAATAGCATAAAGCATCTTTTATTTCTCGTCTTTGATAGAATGACATGCCGCCATAAATGCGATATGGTATATTATCTTTTCTTAGCGCTTCCTCAATAATACGAGACTGGGCATTTGTCCTATACAAAATTGCAAAATCACTATATAAAAAATGCTGACGCATCTTAATCTCAAACAATTTACTGGAAACTTTCTTACCTTCATCCAGATCTGTTGCTGCTTCCATAACAAGCAGTTTATTACCAAGTTCATTTTCAGAAAATACATCTTTGCGAATTTGGCGAGTATTCTTGGCAATCAAACTGTTTGCAGCATTGACAACCATTTGAGTTGAACGATAATTACGCTCCAATTTGAAAATTTTCAAATTAGGAAACAGTTTTGATAATCCTAATATGTTACTTATATTAGCACCTCTAAAGGAATAAATACTTTGCGCATCATCACCAACGGCAAACAGCCTTTGATTTTTTGCAACAAGTTGACGGATAATCATGTGCTGTGCAAAATTAGTATCTTGATACTCATCAACAAGGATATACTTAAACTTAGTCTGATATTTTTCAAGAATATCCGGATTATCCCGAAATAGAATATTTGTAAGCATTAGAATATCATCAAAGTCCATTGCTTCGGCGACTTTACACCGTTGCTGATAAATTCTGTAAATTTCCGAAATATATGGACAATCATGATGTCTGTCTCTCGCCATAAGTGCCGGGTCATTTGCATAATCATCCGGAAACTTCAAAGCATTTTTTGCAGATGAAATACAATTAGCAACTATATTAACTGCATACTTCTTTTCATCAAGGCACTCTTCTTTTATAATACTTTTCAGTAAAGACTTTGTATCTGCAGGTTCATAAATTGTAAAAGTAGAAGCATATCCTAACCTGTCGCAATGAGTCTTTAATATTCTCAAGAAGTTTGAATGGAAAGTTCCCATCCAGATTTTACTCGAAAATTCCGCACCCAAAAGGGTAGAAATTCTTTCTTTCATCTCCCTTGCCGCCTTATTAGTAAAGGTCAATGCAAGTATTTCCTCCCCATTATAACCATTCTTCAACAAATGCATAATTTTATGGGTAAGCACCTTTGTCTTACCCGACCCCGCACCTGCAATAACCAAAGCAGGTCCATTGCTATAAACAACAGCCTCATACTGTTGCTGGTTCAATCCTTCTAAATATGCTTCCACTATTTAATCTTTTATCAATTCATTATATGAAGGTATACGGTCTATAAATCGGCATACCATGTTATCATAATCAATCTCACAGCAATAAAAAGCAATGCCATTTGTAACTACTAAATATTTCACTTGAAGCACAATATTATATCGATATATCTGATTGAAAACTTCTTGTGTAATATTTACAGTTGAGGCTTTATATTCCACTATCATTACAGGATTTCCGTTTCTATTGTATACAACAGTATCACATCGACGCTTTATACCATTTTGGATAATAGATACCTCATTACCCATAAGACCTCCAGGATAAGATAATTCGCTCGTCAAAAATTCAACAAAACCTTGACGAACGCTCTCCTCTGGTGTTAATGCTACGTATTTCCCCCTTAACTTATCAAAAACGGCAATACCCTTGTCACTTTTGCGGTATCTTAATTTATATTTGGATAAATTTATGCTCATTTCTTCATTAGAAGGAAAATTAATTGTAAATTTACTACAAATTTGACAATCGGCAAAAATGTATGGCTAAAACAATAAATTCAACTCAAAGAAAAGACATCGAACTTCAGATAAAGAATAAGAATTTTTCAAAAATTTATTTACTCTCTGGAGAAGAAGCGTTCTACATTGATTACCTTACTGACAAAATAATTAACTCATCAATTAGTGAAGAAGAAAAAGACTTCAATTTGTCTGTCTATTATGGTAGTGACGTCAAAATGTCAGAGGTTGTTTTAGCATGTAGAAGATATCCCATGATGGCAGAAAGGCAAGTAGTTGTTCTTAAAGAAGCACAATCTTGGAAAAGTCTTCCAGGCGTCAATGAAAAACGAGAATTTGAAATCCTTGAGTCATACGCAAAGCAGCCAACACCAACAACCATACTAATAGTATGCTATAAAGGTTCTACCATAAAAACTGCAGGGTTAACCAAAGCGCTGACCAACACAATAATTGATGGAAATCCCGTAGGTACAATTTTTGAATCAAAAGCTCTTACAGAATATAATATCACTGGAGCAATAAACGAATATGTTCGTCTCGTTGGATGCACTATTGATGATAAGGCAAATTCTATGCTTGCCGAATATGTTGGCTGCGATATGTCGCACATTGCTAAAGAGGTTGACAAACTAAAACTCATTTCACCTAATGGAGTTCGCATAACGCCAGAAATGGTAGAAAAGAATATTGGTGCAAGTAAAGACTACAATAATTTCGAATTTATCAAAGCCATTGCAAGCCGCGACGTTGCTAAAACTTTTAAAATTGCCAACTACTTTAAAAGCAACTCTCGCAAGAACCCAACGGCTGTTACAACTGCACTTCTTTTCAACCTGTTTTCAAATTTGCTTATTGCATATTATGCACGTACTACGGATGAAAGAGTGCTAATGGAGCAACTCAGGTTTAAAACACCATATCAACTAAAAGACATTCGCCTGGCAATGTCGAAATACAATGCCAGGCAAACTTTTAATATAATTTGTTTTATTAGAGATTTTGACGCAAAGAGTAAAGGCGTTGGCTCTAACAAAAACGAATATGAACTTTTGGAAGAATTATGCTATAAAATTTTCTCCTGCTAAATCTTTTCTACATGCTTTGAATCAATCCACGCTTTATGTGCATCATCTGCTTGCACATTATACCACACTTGTTTGATCTCACCCTCTTTCACTTCAACTGAGTCAAGAATCTCTACTTTTACGCCTTCATTAAGTATGAAAGCCTCTTCAGATTTCGACTTAGGTTCTCTTGGCGACAAACTCAATATTACAGAATCGTCAATAACAACAGCTTTATCACTGTCAGTAAGCGCCTTAGATGACTTAAATGCAAATACATTAGCCAATAAGCATATTAATATCATTGACATTCCACCAAAAAAACCGATTTTACGTATTAATACACCATCATTAAAAATATATAACGCCGCACACGCAAGAATCAATAAAAAGGATATGATTCCAAGAGTAGCCCAACCATTGTAACTAAATGAATGCAGGATACTTGCATATAAAGTATTCATCATATTTTCTCCATTTGACATCTTATCCTTTATCTTGGAATTAACAAAAGCCAAATTAGTTTCCGCTTCCGCATTATTTGGATCTAATAACAGAGCTCTTTCATAACTTAAAACTGACTTTCCCAAATTTCCCGACTTGAAATATGAATTTCCAAGATTATAGTACAAATCAGAAGAAACTTGCCCCTCTTTTATCAGTTGCTCATATAAAGTAACGGCCTCTTGATATTTATCTTCAGTATATGCTTTTTCTGCTTTTTCAGAAACAGTTTGAGCCAAAAGGCTTTGAACTGAAAGGCAAAAAAAAGCAACAATATATAGTAATGTTTTCATATTATTTTCTTTTAGTGTTTTCTATTTTATCAATGAGTTCACACGCTTCTTTATAGATGTTACTCATGTCATTTTCGCCTTTAACACTTGAATATCTTGCAAACTCGCATTTATCAAGAATGTCAATAGCGGTTTCAATAACGCTTTCAACAACACCATATTTGTCAAGTTCGTTTTTTATATTATCTCTATTCAACTCGGATACTGGAATAGCAAGTTTATCACTCAAATATCCCCACAATGCACGAAGTAATTCTTCATAGAATTCATCAGTCTTATTCTTACTCATTAGAACTCGCGCATTTTTCAACCTCTTTGTTGCTACCTTATTTGCTTTCTTAGTCTTCATAAGAGTTACATTTGCACGCTCTTTTATCAACTTTCTATAATAGAATAATACTAACGCAAATAGCATAAACGGTACGATATAAGCAAAGACATACCACCATTTATATAATATTACATTGTTGATGTCATGCAATTTCAAGTCACCACGTTTTATATATAATATATCCTTATTTTGATTCAAATCTGCCACTGAGGAATTTCCTGAGAATTTTCCTTTTGCAACATTCAAATCATACCCACTCAAAGTCACCCTCTCATATTTCTTTTTATTTATATCATAATAAGAGAAAGTTACAGGCTTGACTGTGAATTTGCCCACATATTGAGGGACGAAAGCGTAATCAATAGTAACACTGCCTGATAATGAAGACCCATTTGGATTGGCATCAACCGTCACTTGCGGATCATATACATCAAATTGAGAAGGGAACTCAACAGAAGGATTTTTTATATTTTTTAAATTGCCCGTTCCTGATATCGTCAGTCTGAGTGTTCCTGAATCATTTGTTTTAAGATTATTATTAAGCATCTTGGCTGTTGCCTTAAAGGACCCAACAGCACCGATGAAATCTGCAGGACGCGGTTCAGGCAAAGCAGAGATATTAATTGTTCCATTATTAGACTTTATCTCAATCTGCTTTTCAACCGGTCTGCGCATTTGACCAAAAATACTTCTCACCATCTCATACTGAACTACTGTGACATTATAATTGCCTGAAGTAATAGACAGTTTACCTGTTTGTTGCGGGAATAAAATACACTGCTTCAAATCGGCAACCATATAGTTTTCACCTTTATAGTTTTCAAGGCGATTAATCTGAGAAGTTATAGGTATTTCCTGAGATATAAAGCCATTAAATGACGGTTGAAGCGTTGGCATAAAACTTACAATATTATATTTTGTATACAATCTTATTGTACATAAAATACCTTCTTGCTCATAAGCAGAATTTTTTGAAAGAATAATTCTAACAAATACATCATTTTTATTTACACTCTTACCTGATGACTGCGAGTCTATATCATATACTTGGACACTCTGACTTTGATTACTTCCATTAGAAGCAGATTTATCTGGTGGAAGAATCTGTAACTTAAACGGTTTTGTCTTATACGTTTTACCATCTACAACTATAGTAGCAGAACCAACTGTATATGTTCCCTCTTTCTCAGCCTTATATGTCATAGTATATGACTGAGAAGAACTGGAAGTAACTTTACCATTAACACTATATGAACTCATACTCTGAGACATTGACGGTCCATATAAATACTTGCAACCTTGAACATCCGGACTTTTAAATCCTGATCCGGATGCATTCTCCAAAGAATAAGTTATATTGAACTTATTACCTTTTATAACTTGTCGCGGAGCATTTACGGTAAACGAAGCACCGTATGCCGAGATAACGGCAAAAATAGTTGAAAATATTAATAATATATGTCGTAACATTTTTATTGATTTACCATTGTTTACCTGTCCTTCTTCCAGATTTCATCTGCTGCATCTTGGCCTTATTGACCTTATCCTGAGTATTTTTCTCTTCATTTTGCATTGTCTGAAGAATCCGCTCAGCATTATCTTTGCTTATGCCATTTTTGTTCTGTTCTTTATTCTGATTTTGTGGCTTTTGCTGGTCTTGACCATTTTTATCTTTATTCTTATTCTGGTCTTGTTTCTCTTTTTTATTTTCCTGCTTATCTTGCTTGTTATCCTGATTATTCTTATTGTTCTGCTGCTCTTGAAGTTGCTTTTGTGCCAATCTCAAATTTTGACGAGTTTGGTCATCATCAGGATTTCTTCTCAATGATTGTTTATAATAATCTATACTCCTTGCAAAATCTTTCTTGTTATAATAGATATTGCCAAGATCGTAATTAGCCTTCGATGAGATAGAATTATCTGCAGAATTACCTAATTCTTCGAGCATTTTCATTGTTTGCTGAGTAAGACTATTCTTTGTTGTATCATTAACGTTTACCTGCCTCAGGTAAGTCGTTGCCAAATTAAACTTAGCCAATTCCGACATCTCATTTTCTTGCAAAGCCTTTCTATAAGCCTTTTCCGCCTCAGAATAATTCTTTCCTTCAAACTTTTCATTACCTTCTCTAATGAAGTTACGCTCTTTTTTTGTACTCTGTGAATAACAAAGGACTGAAAGCGAAACCATTAAAAGTAATATCAATGTCTTTTTCATATTCAAGATTATTTGCTAAAGAAATTAATATTTTTAAGCCATGATATTTTTCTGTCAAGAACGAAAATATCTATTACCAGGAGCGCCAAAATCAGCCATGCGAATATTGGGAACTGCTCATCATTAGGAGAGAATACTGTCTTTTGTATGCTTGACTTTGACAATTCTTTTAAGCGAGCATCAAGCACATCTACCGCATCCTTATTATTAGCAGAGACAAAGATACCCTTAGAAGCCTTGGCTATATCTCTTGAAACATTTTCATTCGGTACGGAAATCACCATATTTCCTGAATCATCTTTCATATATGTTCCATCCTCAAGAGGAATTGGTCCACCCTTTTGAGTTCCGATACTCATAACATTCACCTGAATACCTTTATCCGCAGCCGCTTTTGCCGCTTCTACCGCATCATCTTCGTGGTTTTCACCATCTGTTATAATGATGATTGATTTCTGTATTTTATCATCAGCTGTAAATGAATTCATAGCCATTTTAATGGCACTACCAATCGCTGTTCCCTGAGTAGGAACCATCGACGGATTAATGCTACTAAGGAACATCTTTGCTGAAACAAAATCTGCAGTAATAGGAATTTGGGTATATGCATCGCCAGCAAAAACTATTAACCCCACCTTGTCATTACCAAGTTTATCTATTAACTTTTCAAGCATTAACTTTGACTTCTGCAAGCGACTTACGCCTTTTGGATCATCGGTAGAGGAAGCAAGCATAGAGTTAGACACATCTAATGCAACAATAACCTCAATGCCACTAACACTTACAACCTCAGACTTGCTTCCACCAAGAGCACGAGGACGAGCAAGCATAACAACAATCAATGCTGCTATCATCAAATGCAAAGTTATCTTAATCCAAGGTTTATAAATAGAGACATCTGGCATTTGACTTTGTAACACTTTCAAATTGCCAAATCTTTCAAGTTTCTTCTTTCTGCTTCTCCTCGCCAACACAAATAATCCAAAGATAACCGGCAATATAAATAGCAGATATAGTAATTTAGGATATGCAAATGTAAACATAATAACAATTTTAAGGGATGTTCCTCAATAACGTATGCCTCAATACAATTTCCAAGAGGAAGAGCACAAGAATCAAGATGGCCCAAGGCATATAATCATCTTCCGTTTGGTTGAATTTTCTTATATCCAACTCTGTTTTTTCCAACTTGTCAATCTCTGCAAATATTTCCTTAAGAACATGCTTATTTGTTGCTCTAAAATACTTGCCTCCAGTCTTCTCCGAAATGCTCTTCAAAGTTGCCTCATCAATAACGACCGGTAAGGTTTGATATTCAACCTTTCCATATACATTAATACCCACAGGAAATTCAGCAGTCCCCATAGTTCCAACGCCTATAGTATATACCTTAATACCAAACTTCTGTGCAATTTCAGCGGCTGTTAAAGGAGCAACAACACCTGTATTATTTGAACCGTCAGTCAGCAAAATAATACTCTTTGATTTTGCCTTTCCGTTTTTGATTCGATTTATTGCGGTAGCCAACCCGTCGCCTATTGCAGTACCGTCTTGCAACATACCCATCTTTATCTCATTTATATAATTAACCAGAACGGATTTGTCAGTTGTCATCGGCACAAGCGTAAAACTCTCACCTGAAAATATAACAATACCTATATTATCAGACTCTCTTCCTGTTACAAACTGAGAGGCAACCTCTTTTGCAGCCTCAAACCTGTCTGGCTTAAAATCACGAGCCAACATACTGGTAGATACATCAAGGGCTAATACAATATCTGTGCCTTCTGTTTTTGAAGACTCCCAACTGTCATGTGTTTGCGGACGGCATAAAATTATAATTAAGCAACCTATTGCTAACATTCGCAACACGAACAAACCGTGCTTTAGATAAACTTTATACGACGTTGGCAATTTTGAAAATGCTTCGATTGTTGAAATCTGAACAGAAGATTCCGCTTTCTTATACTTTTTTATATACCAATATATTAAAGGTATATATATCAAAAACAGCCATAAAAAATCAGGTCTTGAAAATTCCATAATTTATAGACTATAATTCATTTAAGTAGGTTACTTTTCTTTATTATCGTTCTTGTCTTCTTCAGAAGACTCAACCTCTACTGGTTTTGTCTTTTCGAGGAAGGACTGAGCCAGTCTGAAGACTTGTTCGTTTTCATCCGCCAACGGCTTAAACTTAGCGAACTTAACAAAATCAGCAAGACTTAGAATCTCTCTCAATTCTGTTCTTGATGAAGCAACTTCCTCATTGTTAAGCAAATCCATAATCTGAGTTGTTGTCATCTCCATTGCATTAACATTAAAGCGACGATCTATATAGTGACGGATAATATCTGTTATTTCAGAATAATATTCCTTCTCTTGTCCACCTTGCCATAAACCTCTTGCCTTTAAGTTCTGCAATGCCAAAACAGCCTCATCGTATGGAGGAAGAATTTTCTTTTTCGGCGCCAGGCTTATTTTCAGCGGCTTACCTTTCTTTATTCTGTAAATAATAAAAACAACAATGGCAGCAATTAATAATAATACCAATGGCACCCACCAATAGTCAGTCACAAAATCAGGTAAAAAATCATACCATTTTCTCTCTGGTTCCATAACGGTCTTATAGTCATGGATATTCTTTAAAGAGTCAACTTCAGCAGGCAATACCTTTAATGAAGTACTTGCGCTTGCAAAAGTATCTTTACCTGAAACATATAAAACTGGAGGAAGGGCGTATAATCCAGAATCAAAAGACTGAAGCAAATACGTTTTATTGATTTGAACACGATTATTATCCAAATCAACAGTATCTGATAACTTCAAACTATGTATTTCAACATTTTTAGTAAGAGTATCACCTTCATTCATAAGGATATATCCTTGCTTATCCTTATCTTGAACAATTTCAATATTATACCCAACCACCTTTCCCATCAAAAGAGTCGTTGAATCCAATTTTGCAGTTATCTTAGTTGGTCCTGCCCATGATAGCATTGAAACGACCAAGAAAACTGCCAAAGGCAAGTTATATATAAATTTTCTATTCATATTGTCAATGTGTACCTCTTCTTTTAAATAACGACATCAACGCCTTAACATAATCATCATCAGTTGATATGGAAGCGAACTCAACATTACACTTGAGCATTCTCTCATTCATTACCAACTGGCGCTCATACCACCATTTATTATAAAGGTTTCTAACCTTGGCAGAATTGGTATTTACCCATTTCTCTTTTCCTGTTTCAGCATCATAAAGTTTCACCAAGCCAACTTTAGGCATAACAGAGTCACGCTTGTCATATACCTGTATGGCAGTAACATCATGCTTACGGCCAGCAATAGTCATCGCTTTAGAGTAATCAGCGTCGTCGATAAAGTCAGAAATCATAAACGTTGTACATCTTTTCTTCAAAGCATCAGTAAGGAACCTCAATGCAAATTCTATACACGTTCCATTGCTTTCCGGCTTAAAGTTCAGCAGTTCCCTAATAATTAGCAAAACATGCTTTCTCCCCTTTTTAGGAGGAATAAACTTTTCAATCTTGTCTGAAAACAGCACAACACCGACCTTATCATTATTTTGGTCTGCAGAGAATGCCAAGGTAGCGGCTATTTCAGCAATTTGCTCTCTTTTGACAGATCCCACAGCACCAAAATTACCACTACCAGAAACGTCAACAAGAAGCATAACTGTCAACTCGCGTTCCTCTTCATATACTTTTATATATGGCTTGCTTGTTCTGGCTGTTACATTCCAGTCAATATCCCTTATTTCATCACCATACTGATACTCTCTTACTTCAGAGAACGTCATACCCCTGCCCTTAAACGCAGAATGATACTCGCCCGCAAATATATTCTGCGAGAGTCCACGAGTTTTTATTTCAATCTGCCTTACTTTTGCAAGAAGTTCTGTTGCTTCCATTTTAACGGTGATTATGGAACGATAACTTTATCAAGAATATTACTAATAATTTCGTCTGAAGAAATATTATTTGCTTCTGCTTCGTATGTCAAGCCAATACGGTGACGCATAACATCATGGCAAACCGCACGGACATCCTCTGGGATAACAAAACCTCGTCCCTTCAAGAATGCGTATGCTCGAGAAGCCAAAGCCAAACTAATTGAAGCACGCGGAGATGCTCCATAGGAAATAATGCTACCTAAATCAGAAAGACCTGCTTCACTCGGATAACGAGTAGCAAATACTATATCAACAATATACTTCTCGATTTTCTCATCGATATAAATTTGCCCAACAATCTTTTGCGTTTCAACAATTTCTTCAGGCTTAAGCAATGGCTTAACTTCAGGCTTTATATTGCTTATATTTTGACGGATAATTAACTTTTCTTCTTCTTTTGTTGGATAACCAATAATAACCTTAAGAAGGAAACGGTCAACCTGCGCCTCTGGAAGAGGATATGTACCCTCTTGCTCAATAGGGTTTTGAGTAGCCATAACCAAGAATGGCTCATCTAACTTAAAAGTCTTGCCACCGATTGTCACCTGGCGTTCCTGCATTGCTTCAAGAAGAGCACTCTGAACTTTAGCCGGAGCACGGTTAATTTCGTCAGCAAGGACGAAGTTTGCAAATACCGGACCTTTCTTGATTTTGAATTGCTCCTGCTGTGTACTATACATCATTGTACCAATAACATCGGCAGGCAATAAATCTGGAGTAAACTGAATACGGTTATACTTGCCATCAATAGTTTCTGCAAGAGTCTTGATAGCCAAAGTCTTTGCCAAACCAGGAACACCTTCAAGCAAGATGTGACCATTAGAAAGCAATGCTATCAACAATGAGTCAACCAAATGTTTTTGCCCTACAATGGTTTGGTTCATTCCTTGGTTAACTAAATTAACTATACCGCTTTTGCTTGCGATTAAATCATTCAACTCACGAATGTTAACTGATTCACTCATTTTCTATATGATTTTTTGTTTTTCTATTATTTGTTCTGCAAATATATCTATATCTAACCAAAAAAGAGAACAAAGAGACGTTAATTTATTGTATTTTAAGTTTACAATGTTAAAGCACATTTTAACACTTGCTCTTTTTTGCACAAAATTAAAAAAATGCCACCAGTTTTTTAACATTACCAATGGCACTTTATATTAATAAATATGTTTCTCTAAAAGGACATCAACAGATTTTTAAATTCAGAAAATTCCTTAGATATTTGTATCGTTTCTTTTCTGCCAGACATAAACGCCTTAAGTTTTTCAGGAATTTCAACTTCCCTGCCAATAATTTTTTCAACTGTTTCCTTAAACTTTGCAGGATGGGCTGTTTCAAGGCATATACCTATTTCATTATCCTCAAGACCCTCGCACAACGCCCTGTAACCAACCGCTCCATGTGGATCCAAAAGATAATTACATTTTTCAAATGTTTGCCTTAATGTGCCAGAAATCTCATCGTCGGTATATGAATAGCATGTTATATCCTTACAAATTTCCGTATGAGAATTTTTATATAAATCCAAAATCCTCGCAAAATTGCTTGGATTACCAACATCCATTGCATTTGCAATTGTTTGCACCGATGGCTTTGCCTCATAAACTCCAGTCCTCCAATAATTGTAAAATACATCATTTACATTATTGGCTGCAATAAACCGCTTTATCGGCAATCCCATTCGTTTGCCTATAAGACCTGCCGTTATATTTCCAAAATTTCCACTTGGCACACTTACTACAATACTATCCAATTTCTCACCCATTTTTGCAAGTTGAGAATATGCATAGAAATAATAAAACATCTGTGGCATAAAGCGTGCTATATTAATAGAGTTTGCACTGGTCAATTTATGGAGAGCATTCAGTTCTTCATCAAGGAAAGCCTTCTTTACCAATGCCTGACAATCATCAAAAGTGCCATTTACCTCTATTGCAAAAACATTCTCACCAAGAGTTGTAAACTGAGACTCTTGAATTGCACTCACCTTCCCCGAAGGGTAAAGAACAAATACACGAACACCCTCTACCCCAAGGAATCCATTAGCAACAGCACTACCCGTATCTCCTGATGTTGCAACAAGTACATTTACTGGCCTTTTATCATCATTATTTACTGAATTAAAAAATCCAAGCATCCTTGCCATGAAACGAGCACCTACATCCTTAAATGCAAGCGTTGGCCCGTGAAATAATTCCAAAGTATATTTATTATCATCTACTTTCACCAATGGAATTTCAAAATTCAAGGCGTCATATACGATATTACGCAACATCTCAGAATCAACATCCTCTCCAAATAAAGTATTTGCAACAACATAGGAAATTTCCTGCAGTGTCATCTCCCCAATGTTTTTAAAAAACGCATCTGGCAGAACATGTATTTTCTCTGGCATATACAAACCATTATCTGGAGCAAGACCTTTTACTACAGCCTCTGCCAAGGTAACTACCGGAGCCTGCTTATTTGTACTATAGTATCTCATATCTTCAACAATTCATTAATAAATTCATCATTCTGCAAGGTCCCATAAGAACCATTCTTTGCAGATTCCTCATTATATTCATCAATACCATCAGGAACAATGCCTTTTGCAAAAATCATAAAAGGAACAGCATCAGCAGTATGTGTTCGCAACCTGCATGGCGTGGGATGATCTGGTAATACTGCAACAGCAACAGATTCATCCATTTTTTCTATGGCTTCTAAAATAGGCTTACAAATAAGACTGTCAAGATTCTCAATCGTTTTAATCTTTAACTGAAAATCTCCTTCATGCCCTGCTTCATCACTCGCCTCAATATGAAGAAAAACAAAATCAGAGTTCTTCAAAGCATTAATAGCAGCCTCTGCCTTACCCTTATAATTTGTATTCCACAATCCAGTTGCTCCTTCCACGATAATCGGATTTAACCCAGCATAGACTCCAATACCTCTAATCAAGTCCACAGCAGAAATTACACTTCCTTTTTCAACACCAAATCGTTCCTTCATCGTTTGCATATTCGGCTTATAACCTGGAGACCAAGGCCAAATGCTGTTTGCAGGATCCTTTCCCTCTTGCTTACGCCTAATATTAACAGGATGATTCTCCAGCAATTCTTGAGATCTTAGAATCAACTTATTAATTAATATAGCGGTATTCTCCCCTTCTTCAGATAATTGCTTAACCATAACATCTTTAAAAGGAGTTCCTGGAACATCATGTGGGGGAGTACAATCAATTTCTTTATTTCCACCCCTAATTTTCAAGAGATGACGATAAGAGACTCCTGAATAGAAAGAAACAACATCAGAGCCCAACTTTTGATTCAGGTAATTTATCAATTCTGTTGCCTCTTCATTTGAAATGTGACCCGCTGAATGATTTTTAATAATGCCATCTTCAATGCAAATCAAATTACATCGCATAGCCATTTCGCCTTCCTCTACAGGAATACCCATACTTGCCGCCTCAAGCGACCCCCTTCCTTCATAGGTCTTGCTTAAATCATATCCCAAAACAGACATGTTTGCAACCTCACTTCCTGGATGGAATTCTTTAGGAACAGTCTTGAGAAGCCCCATTCTTGAGCGCTTAGCCATATAGTCAAGTGTAGGAGTATTAGCATATTGCAACGGCGTTTTTCCTTCCAACTCCGCAATAGGCTCATCTGCCATACCATCACCCAATATTATCAAATATTTCATGTTACCTAATATTTGCAATACTAATTATATCTGCGAATACACCAGCGGCTGTTACTTCCGCACCTGCTCCATAACCCTTTATTGCCATTGGATATTCTTTATATCTCTCTGTTGTAATCAAAATAACATTATTGCTACTTTCAAGAGAATAGAACGGATGAGATGAAGACACTTCCTGCAATCCAACAGAAACCTTAGAATTGTCAAGACTTGCAACAAATCTCAATTTACATCCACGCTGCTCCGCTGAGTAACGCATCTTTTCAAAATCATCTTCCATTGTTTCGATTCCTTTATAAAAATCCTCAATAGTGCCATTGAAGAATTCTTCAGGAATAAACAATTTTTTATCAACATCCTCTGGTTCTACCCTATATCCAGCCTCACGGGAAAGAATAACAATTTTTCTTACAACATCTTTTCCACTCAAGTCTTCACGAGGATCTGGCTCACTATAGCCAGACTCCTTTGCCATTTTAATAGCCTGTGACAATCGGACATCTTTGCTGATTATATTGAAAATGTAATTCAATGTTCCTGAAATTACTGCCTCAATTTTCAATATTTTGTCTCCAGAATTTATCAAACTATTAATTGTGTTGATAATTGGCAATCCGGCTCCCACATTAGTCTCAAACAAGAACTTAACATCCTTTTTCCTCGCTATCTGCTTCAAATTCAAATAATTGTCATAAGCTGAAGATGCAGCAATCTTATTTGCAGCAACTACATTAACGTTATGCGACAACAAGTCAGCATAAACACTCGCAATATCCTTACTTGCAGTACAGTCAACGAATACCGAATTAAATATATTCATTTTAATAATCTCTTCCGTAATCGTCTTTGGATCTGCTGCAAATTCAGAATTTTCAAGAATTTCTTCAAAGTTATCAATGTCAATTCCATTCCTATCAAAAACACTATGACGAGAATTAGAAATACCAACAACATTTAAAGATAAAGCCTTTGTGTTTTTAAGCATTTTCTGCTGCATCTTAATTTGCTTTAGCAAATTCTTACCAACATGACCAACACCAACAACAAACAAATTTAAGACTTGGGTTTCTGAAAGGAAAAAAGAATCATGTATGACATTTAGAGCCTTTTTTAAACTGTTGAAGTTAATAACAAAAGATATATTCGTTTCCGAAGCACCTTGGGCACAAGCAATAACGTTAATACCATTTCTGCCAAGAGTATTAAACAATTTGCCTGCAATGCCTGGTGTATGCTTCATATTTTCACCGACAATCGCAACTGTTGCCAATCCTCTCTCCGCATGAATAGTAGTAATTTCGCCCATAGCAATTTCAGATGCAAATTCATCTTCAAGCACTTTAACAGCAAGGTCCGCATCACAGTTCTTAACCGCAAAGGATGTATTATGCTCCGATGACGCCTGAGAAACCAGAAAAACACTAACGCCACTCTTGGCAAGAGCATTGAATATTCTGGAGTTTACTCCAATAACTCCAACCATACCCAAACCAGAAACAGTAATCAGGCATGTATCATTAATTGAAGAAATACCCTTGATCGCCTTCCCGTCCTGCGGTGGCAGCTCATTGGTAATCCATGTTCCAGCAGCTTCTGAATTAAAAGTATTTTTAATTACAATTGGTATATTCTTGTGAAATACAGGATATATAGTTGGAGGATAAATGACCTTTGCACCAAAATTGCATAGCTCCATCGCTTCTACAAACGACAAATGGTCAATAACGTATGCAGAACTGATTACCCTTGGGTCTGCTGTCATGAAACCGTCAACATCTGTCCAGATTTCCAAAACGGAAGCATTTAACGATGCTGCTATAATGGCTGCAGTATAGTCACTTCCTCCCCTTCCAAGATTAGTTATACTGCCAGTATTCTTATCTGTTGAAATAAAACCGGGAACAATAGCAACTTTATCTGTAAAATCTGCAAACGTAGAGCAAACAAGACTCTTTGTTAAATCCAAATCTGCAACATGCTTGCCAAATTGCAACTCAGTTTTAATAAAATTCCTTGAATCAAAATGTTTCGCGTCCTTAATAACATTACTAATTATGACAGACGACAATCTTTCACCATAACTAACAATCATGTCCAAAGTTCGCTGTGACAAATCCTTTATCAAAGCAACTCCGCGATAGATATTTCCCAACTCTTCAAGCAACGGGTCGATTAGAGACTTAACGTCTAACTGTTTCTCTTCAGGGACAATACCTGAAATGACATTATTGTGCCGCTCAATTATCAAAGAGTAATTATATAAATAAGAAGCCTCACCCTCTGATGCCATCTTAGCAGTGGAAATTAACATATCTGTTATACCTCCCAAAGCGGAGACTACAACTATTACCTGCTCTTCAGAGTCTTCTACAATTCTCTTAACGTTAGCAATACTATCAACACTGCCAACTGAAGTTCCACCAAATTTTAATACCTTCATTATTTATATATCTTCCAAAGTTATTATTCTTTATTTAAATTGTAAAGATAATAATTAATTAGAGATACTTGGCCAGCAATTAATTATTTTTACATTAATCAATGAAAATTTATTGTTTTGAAACACCACAGATAAATACATCTTTTGTTTTCAAATAATTTTCATTAACTTTACAATTACATATAATTATTATGGCAATATTTGATATTAGAACCAATTATACTTCTGAAGAAAATCTAAAAGAGGGGACAATTCTTGTTGCCCAACCTTTTCTTGATGAATTTTTCTTCAAAAGAAGTTGCATACTGATGACAAAAATGTCAAAAGACAAACCTTCAGTAGGTTTTGTTCTCAACAACAAAACAGATTTTTTCTTAGACGAATTAATTTCTGGTATTAGTTCAAACAATAGGCTACCAGTTTTCTGTGGCGGACCTTTGAGTTTAGACAGACTATTCTACATTCATGATATCACCAATCTTCCAAATGCCATACCAGTTACAAATGGTCTTTTCCTCAACGGGAATTTGGACTCAGTCGTAGATTATATTAACTCAGCACCGGAATGCAACAAGCATATTAAATTCTTTATCGGCTACTGTGGCTGGGATCCAGGACAATTAGAAAATGAATTAGGAATAGGCACTTGGGCTGTTCTGCCTCGTCTGGATAACGCATTAATTCTAAATAACACGACTGCTAATGACTGGGAAAATGCCGTTAAACTGCTTGGTAAAGACTTCTTTAACTGGCTTTTATTTCCTGTCGAACCTTTACTTAACTGATTCTACTAAAGCCCTCCACAATGCATCATTAGGGACAGGGGCAGTTATGTCTATAAGTTGCCCTGACACAGGATGTTTAAATATTACCCTATGCGACTGAAGGCTGATACTGCCATCTAAATTACTTCGCTTTGATCCATACTTTAAGTCTCCCTTAATAGGACAGCCCAAGTAGGATAATTGCACTCTTATCTGGTGTTTCCTTCCTGTATGCAATTCAACTTCCAAAAGGGAATAATTATCTCCAACAGTCAAAACCTTATAGTCTAAAACAGCCTCTAAGGCCCCTTCTTTTGGATAATCAAAAACATACGATTTGTTATTCCGCTCTATTGAAGTCAGATAATTTTTTAATGTTCCTTGCGATGGTATATTGGCATTTTTTACGATTGCCCAATATATTTTACGCACCTCCCTTTTCTGGAATAAGGCATTCATCCTTGCAAGAGCCTTACTTGTCTTTGCAAAAACGACAAGCCCTCCAACAGGACGATCTATTCGGTGAATAACGCCACAAAACACATTGCCTGGTTTGCAATACTTGTCTTTCAAGTATTGCTTAACCATTTCGACAAGTGGCGTATCTCCCGTTTTATCACCCTGCACAATTTCTCCAGGAGATTTATTAACTATGATAATATGATTATCTTCGTAAACGACTTCCATTTATAGATTTTTAGTTGCCCATTTCTGAGAGAAATTTAATTTTCACAAGACGAATTTCCTCCTCTGTATATTCTCCTCCCAATTCTTGAATGGCTGCTTCCAAATCATCACTCTCACTCTCCTTAAAGTATTCAAAGATATCTTCAAGATGATCTTCATCAATAACTTCATCAAGGAAATAATCAATATTTATCTTTGTTCCTGAATAGACAATCGCCTCAACTTCATCCAAAAGTTCAGAAAAGTCAAGACCTTTAGATTCAGCCAATTCATCAAGTGCGATTTTTCTGTCAATACCTTGTATAATAGAGATTTTCAATTTACTCTTATTGGCAACTGTTCTTACTCTCAAATCTTCAGGACGCTCAATTTCATTTTCTTCGACGTGAGCCTTAATAACCTTTAGGAACTCAGCACCATATCTCTTTGCCTTTCCTGCCCCAACCCCAGGAATAGTTTGCAACTCTTCCATTGTAATCGGATACGTTGTTGCCATTGCTTCGAGCGACACGTCTTGAAAAATGACATAGGGAGGCAATTCTTCACTCTTTGCTCGTTTCTTGCGCAAATCCTTAAGAATTGAATATAATTCAGGATCTACGGCACAAGCCCCTCCGCCTTTTAACATAACGTCATCCACATCATCATTATATTCATTATCTTCAACGACCTTGAATGATTGTGGTTTTTTCAAGAATGAGCGACCCTTACTGGTCACTTTCAGCAAACCATAATTTTCTATATCTTTATCTATATAACCAGCAATAATTGCCTGATGAATAACGGCACTTAGCAATTTTTCGTCTTCAGCCTCCTGACATCCGAAAACCTCCAATTGGTCATGCATATATGACTTAATTTCAGAAGTTTCCTTACCAAGCATTACATCAATAACATACTCTGATTTAAATTTTTCTTTCAAAGCGACAATCGTTTCAATTGTCGCGCAAAGTTGATCTTTTTGTTTCCACTTTCTTTTTGGGATTTAAACAATTATCACAATTTCCGCAATTCTCCTCTTTGTATTCTTCTCCAAAATAATAGAGTAGCGTCTTTCTTCTGCACACCGATGATTCACAGTATGCAGCCGTTTCCATTAATAACTGTTTTCCAATCTCCTGTTCTGCATTAGGCTTGCCCTGCATAAACTTTTCCAATTTCTGCAGGTCCTTGCTTGTATAAAAAGCAATGCACAGACCTTCTCCGCCATCTCTTCCAGCTCTTCCTGTCTCTTGATAGTAACCTTCAAGGCTCTTTGGAATGTCATAATGTATAACATATCTTACATCAGGCTTATCAATACCCATTCCAAACGCAATAGTCGCAACTATAACATCAACCTTTTCCAACAAGAAGGCATCTTGATTTGCATTTCGCATTGCTCCATCCATACCTGCGTGATACGGAAGAGCCTTTATGTTATTAACTGTTAGTTTTTCTGCAAGTTCTTCTACTTTTTTTCTGCTCAAACAATAAATAATACCCGATTTCCCCTCATTTGATTTAATAAACTTTATTATTTCCTTGTCAACATCTTTGGTCTTCGGCCGTACTTCATAATATAAATTTGGGCGGTTAAAAGAAGACTTGAAAACTACAGCATCTTGCATTCCAAGATTTTTCTGTATATCATGTTGGACTTTAGGCGTTGCAGTTGCAGTCAAAGCGATAACAGGACGCACTCCCAACTCATTAATAATCGGGCGTATCCTTCTATATTCAGGGCGGAAGTCATGACCCCACTCTGAAATACAATGCGCTTCATCTACTGCATAAAAGGAGATTTTCACGGTTTTCAGGAACTCTACGTTTTCCTCTTTTGTCAATGATTCTGGAGCAACATACAGCAATTTTGTTTTGCCTGCGACTATATCACTTTTAACTTGATCAATAGCCGATTTGTTTAGCGATGAATTTAAAAAATGCGCTATGCCATCCTCCTCACTAAAGTTCCGCATTGCATCAACTTGATTTTTCATTAATGCTATGAGAGGAGATATGACAATTGCAGTTCCATCCATCAACAAAGAAGGAAGTTGATAGCACAACGACTTGCCACCACCGGTTGGCATCAAGACAAAAGTATCATTTCCAGAAAGAAGATTTTCAATAATCTTCTCCTGGTTTCCTTTGAATGTTTCAAATCCGAAATATTCTTTCAACTTTGCTATCAATTCATTCTTCTGCTCCATAATAATAGACTTAGCAATTAATTTTCGAATTACTACAAAATTAAAAAATATTTGACACTATGCAAATTAAAAGTACATATTTTTTTAATTCATTGCATCAAAATTTGCCTTATCTAATTTTTCCTTGGCGTAATCATATTTAACAACAAATTTCTTCTTCGATAGAGATGGAGCTTCATACATAGCATCAATCATTACTGTTTCCGTTAATGATCTCAAGCCTCTTGCTCCTAATTTGAATTCAATTGCCTTATCTACAATTAAATCAAGAGCATCTTCCTCAAATACAAGTTTTATACCATCCATGTCAAAGAGTTTTTGATATTGCTTAACAATAGCATTCTTCGGCTCAGTAAGAATTCGTTTTAATGCATCACGATCCAATGGTTCAAGATTTGTCAAGATAGGCAACCTGCCGATAATCTCAGGAATCAAGCCGAAGGAACGCAAATCCTGTGGAGTTACATAGTTCATCAAATTGTTTCTATCAATCTGACGTGTTCCTTTATCTGTTCCATAACCAACAACATGAGTATTTAATCTTTGCGCAATTTTTCTTTCAATACCTTCAAACGCACCTCCGCAAATAAACAAAATATTCTTTGTATCTACTGGAATCATTTTCTGCTCAGGATGCTTTCTACCCCCATTAGGCGGAACATTCACAATCGAACCTTCAAGCAATTTCAACAAGCCTTGCTGAACGCCCTCTCCACTGACGTCTCTGGTAATTGACGGATTGTCTCCCTTTCGAGCGATTTTATCGATTTCATCGATAAATACAATTCCCTTTTGCGCTTCTTCAAGATTATAGTCACAAGCCTGAAGAAGTCGGACAAGAAGACTTTCAATATCTTCACCGACGTAACCTGCTTCTGTAAGCACCGTTGCATCAACAATCGCAAATGGAACCTTTAGCAACTTAGCTATCGTCTTAGCCAACAATGTTTTACCAGTTCCTGTTGGTCCAACTATGATAATGTTACTCTTTTCGATTTCAACGTCATCATCAGTAACAGGCTGCATCAACCTCTTATAGTGATTATATACCGCTACTGATAAATATTTTTTAGCATTATCTTGACCAATAACGTATTTGTCAAGATGCTCTACAATTTCTTTAGGAGTTGGAATTTCATCCAAAGAAAGCATTTCTGCCCCAACAGACTTGTCATGCGACACGCCTCCCATATATTGATTCATGACATCATGCGCCTGCTCCACGCAAAAATTACAGATTGCACCACCATCTCTGGCTGGGATAAGGAACATCACCTCATCTGCTCTACGACCACAGAAACTGCAACAATCAACAGACTTTCCTTTTTTTGCCATGCTTATTTGCCAACTTTAATCAACACTTCATCTACCATTCCGTAATCCTTTGCTTCTGCCGCAGTCATCCAATAATCACGGTCACTGTCACGCTCTACATCGCACAATGGTTTGCCCGAATGGTCTGAAATGATAGTATATAGTTCATTTTTCAATTTCAAGATTTCTCGCGCTGTAATTTCAATATCAGAAGCCTGACCTTGAACTCCGCCAAGCGGTTGGTGAATCATCACCCTTGAGTGTTTCAATGCATATCTCTTACCCTTCTCGCCTGCTACCAAAAGAACGGCTGCCATAGATGCCGCCATACCGGTACAGATTGTCTTCACATCACAGGAAATATACTGCATTGTATCATAGATACCAAGACCGGAATAAACAGAGCCACCAGGAGAATTAATATAGATAGAAATATCCTTACCAGGATCTGCAGAATCAAGATACAGCAACTGCGCTTGAATAACGTTTGCAGTATAGTCATCGACTTGCGTACCCAAAAAGATAATTCTATCCATCATAAGACGGCTGAAAACATCCATTTGTGCAACGTTCAACTGACGCTCCTCAATAATTGTTGGAGAAATATAACTGCTTGTTATGCGAGCATAGTCATCTAACGCCAAGCCGTTCATTCCTATATGCTTTACGGCGTAATCTCTAAAATCATTCTTCATATTATTATGTTCAATTTTCTATTTCTAACTTAAAAGCCACAACTGAAACTATAACAGGCGGACTAATATTCTACAAATTTACAAAAAAAACTCGATATTTCTCACCTTATTTCCAAAAACTATTTAAGGATTTATTTTTCTCATATTATTATCTATGGCATATACCAACTATAAAACGTACCTTTGCAAAATAAACAAAAATATATGGACTTTGATTTTATCAGCAATAAAGACTTCATCGATTTCATTGAAAAGAACAAGAATGTCACCCCAACTTCCTTGCGTTTGAAAAAATTCAAGGACACTACTTTCGACATCAATTTTGCAATTACACAAATCGCATGCCGAAATAAAGCAAAATCAAAGTTACCATCTTTGCACGACAAGATATTTTACCCTACTGACATTTCTATCGAGCAATGTACCACTGAAACAGTTGCTGAATTTCATGGCTCTTTATTTAAGGGATGCGACACTGTTTATGACTTCACTTGCGGCCTTGGCATAGATTCTTTCTTCATATCACAAAATGCCAAAACGGTTAGAAGTTTCGACATTAACGAGAAAGTTGCCGAAATTGCGAACGAGAATTACAAGCGGTTGAATCAACCGAATATAACTGCTTTTCAAGGCGACAGTACAGAAGTTGCAAAAAATATAACAGGACAAATATCTGCTGGCTTTATTGATCCTTCAAGGCGAGACAAGACCGACTCTTCTTCACGCCTTTACAGTCTTGAAAGTTGCGAACCAGATGTTAAAATTATTATTGATTCAATCAAAGATAAAGCTAATTTTCTGATTGTCAAAGCATCCCCAATGATTGACATTACCCAAACAATCAAATACATTGACGGGATTTCTGATATTTGGATAATATCAATAAAGAACGACTGCAAGGAACTACTTTTCAAAGTCGATTTTAAACAAAAAACTGAAAAAATCTCCCTACATACTATCAACTACGAAAATTCAAAAGTCGAAACTTTTGATTCAGTATTTAGGAATAATGATTCTTCAAGCAAATTTGCAACTCCAAAAATTGGAAATTATCTTTATTTGCCTAATTCATCAATAATGAAAGCTAATCTCTTTGGTGCAATTTCAGAGAATTTCAAGCTGGCTAAAATCGCCGTCAATAGCCACCTCTACTCAAGTCCAGATAAAAAAGCAAATTTTCCTGGTAAGATTTTCTCTATTGATAATATTTTCGGCATGTCAAAATCGGAAGTTATCAACCTGAGAAAAAGTATTAAAAAGGCAAATATTGCATGCCGTAATTTTCCGCTCTCCCCTGACGCCCTTAAAAGCAAACTAAAGATAAAAGACGGAGGCGAGGTTTATATATTTGCGACAACAACCGCAGAAAATAAACATATCCTCCTTATTTGCTCAAAAGTTTATTAAACACCTTTTTCCAACAAAAAGGTTCTTGCTCTAAGATATCTATTATATCTTTGAGCCATGTCGTCCGTCAGTGTGTCAAGACGCAGCACATTCAAATTATCCTCCAAATCATATAATTTGACAACTTTTCCAATAGGATCCGCCTTAGCACGTGCAACAAAATCCTCATAATTTTCGCCAGCCTCTTTTGTTACCGACAAAATGCTATCAACAATATATTTTGGGAATCCTTCCTCTATTAAATATTCAGCGGTAGCATCCGTATCTTCAATAACATCATGCAGCATAGCAACTATTTTTTCATCATCTGTACGACAACGCATTGCAACACGCATAGGATGCAAAAAATATGCAGTACCTGACTTATCCCTTTGCCCTGAATGCTTTTCGACGCATATCTTTGCCGCCTTTTCGAGCAATTTTGCTGATTCCTCTTTTGTCATAACACTGTCATTTACTATTTTCAATATAGCAAAGATAATATTTTAATTAGATAAAGCCGATTATGTCTTTTATAATTCATCATACTTTTAAAACAACAACTTGAAAAATTTGATTTCTAATTTGCAATTACTCACAATCTTACATATCTTTGAACCAAAAAGAAAGAGATAGTCCGTACATCAACAAGCATTGCACTATCTATCAAGGCGAACTTGTCCCATCACAATCAAGCAAGGAAGAGTAATTTTATTTTCAATACAAATATGAACAAAAAGTTTGCAAAAGGTTATGCAGTATTAGAGCGTTGCAAAATAATATACCGCCAAAATAAATATGGCGATATATTCAAGTTAACCAATCCAGACACAGAAATAATTCAAGTTACACCTGAAGAGAAAGAGTACGCTATTGAAATCATTGAGATTCTACAAGGCAAGTACTGTGAAGATTGTGGTATTCCTACTGAAGAATATATGGCAGAATTATTACAGAAAGCAGATGTTCTCAAGCAGAGAGTAGGTTTTGTACAGCACGAAACCAAAATTGATGCAACGACTGGTATGATTATTCCCAATCATAGACTCGACGGAAGTGGATATATAGGTATTTTGTAGTTTCATCAAAATCAATCTTTTGTATGAAAATGATTGTTTTTACATCTTATGCCATGGCTCTTAAAAGTCTCTCTTTTTCAATACTCTTTTCGTAAAGTAATGAGAAACATACTCTTTAAATGCTTCTTTTGTAGGCTCACAAATACATGGCTTAAAGAAATCTCTTGGTACTTCTTTATGTTGTTTAAACATCCTCATCGGTATCAAATAAAATAAATCTGGTTTGCTCGGAGTTCCACCTACTCCTAACGCGTAAAATAATTCCTTATGATTATTAATGGCATAATTATAATATCTACTAAATTGCTTCGACAAATCTATTTTTCCTTCTATATTCCACGTACTGCGATATTTGCACTCAATAAAATATTCTACTTCTACCTCTCCTATTGTCTGCCGAATATACAAGTCAGGTAATAAATTTTCTTCAGCATAAATACCATTAACAATTTTATCACTGCGCCAGGAAATGAGTCTAAAAACGGATTTGTCAGTAAGAAAAGAAACTACAAAATCTTCAAACTTTCTACCTTTCATCTCATTTTCTGTATAATATTCAACCTCCGCTATTACATTCTGTGTTTTTTCATAAGAACTTTTTACCAGATCGTTTAGATCAACTCCATACACTTCTGAAAACAATTTCATCACCTTTAGTTCGTTTGGTGTTATTGCACCATCCGATGCAGCAAGCCACGACATCCACTTAATAGCCTCTTTTAAAGTAATGCTTTTGGAATTATCCTTATTCATAAAATAATTAAACCTTTTTTTATATTTGATTATTCACAAAGGTATGAAAAAAACAGATTTTTTTTATATACCTTCGAAATGGTTTTGGGAGACTTGTTCTCGATGAACCACCCTCCGAGCAGATTGATACTGCTCGGTTTATTTTTATAAAGTCCTGTTTTTTACTAAAAACTACCAAACCGAAATACAACAAAGTCATACACCCAAACGAATAAGCCCCATTTTCAGAAATACATTGCAATAAGACTATTTTATCTTCACTATCATATTAAATCCAAGAATTTTGCTATTTTTGCATTGGAGATACTTTGCTGTATCAGCAGCAAGGCTTGAACCCTCATTCTGGAAGGTTTCCACTTTGCGATAGCCTTCCAGTCTTATTTTGCATTATCCTTAAAGAGACACTGTTTTTCAATTTTCAATTCTAAACTCATTTCTTTAAGACTTATTCTATTTAGAGAAGTGATACTTTGCAAAAAATTCTAGGCTTATATTAGATTAAAAAATATTTCAAACATTTGAGCATAGCAGAAAAGCGGTATTTTTTCTTGCTTAAGTTGGTTTGAATAACTAATTTTGCAAAAAAAGCAACAATTATGATTTTTTCTATGACAGGTTTCGGCAAATCTTGCGTCGAAATTGAAAATAAAAAAATAACAGCGGAAATTAAATCTCTTAATAGCAAGCAATTAGACTTGTCTATCAGAATTCCTCAACAATATAGAGAATATGAATTGCAACTTCGCAATCTTATAGCAACAAATCTTGAAAGAGGAAAAGTTGATTTAACTATAACAGCCGACAACATTGGTGAAAATTGCCAAACAACGATAAACAAATCTTTGGCAAAAGGTTATAAGACACAACTTGAAGACCTTTCCAAAGAACTCAACATACCACTTCCAACAGACTGGTATGCAACACTTTTAAGAATGCCAGAAATTCTCAAAAGCGAAGTGAGTGACGTTGACGAAGAAGAAATCAATGCTCTGACAAAAGCTGTATCTGAAGCGATTGAGAAGCTCAATGAATTCAGAAAGCAAGAAGGCCACCGCCTTGAACTTTTCTTTGAAGAAAAAATCGCTAAAATTCAAGAACTTCTTAATGAAGTACCTCAATACGAGCAGGAAAGAGTTGAAAAGATTAGAGCACGAATTGTTGACTCTCTACAAAAACTCGACACCGTTGAGTATGACAAAAACCGCTTTGAGCAAGAAATGATTTTCTACATTGAGAAATTGGATATTACAGAAGAAAAGGTAAGACTCCAAAACCACTTGGAATATTTCTTGTCAACAATGAAAAATAGCAAAGGTCAAGGAAAAAAATTAGGTTTCATCACTCAAGAAATGGGTCGCGAAATCAATACTCTTGGTTCCAAAGCAAACCATGCAGAACTGCAACGCGTTGTTGTCCGCATGAAAGACCAATTGGAGCAAATCAAAGAGCAAATACTTAACGTAATGTAATTCTATGAAATCAGGAAAAATAATCATCATATCAGCCCCATCAGGTTCAGGCAAATCAACAATTATCAATCAAATCATCGGCAACGAAAAATTAAAATTGAAATTCTCTGTATCTGCAACCAACCGCAGTCCGCGAGTTGGTGAAGAAGATGGAGTAAGTTACCATTTCCTGACAACAGAACAATTCCAAGACGCAATAAAAGAAAATAAATTTGTTGAATTTGAGGAGGTCTATCCAGGACGGTATTACGGGACATTGAAATCTGAAGTTCAAAAAATTTTGGACGGAGGAAACAATCTGATTCTTGACATTGACGTTAAAGGCGGTATAAATGTGAAAAAACTTTACCCTGACGCCCTGGCATTATTTATCATGCCACCAAGTGTAGAGGCATTAAAAGAGCGCCTAATCAACCGCAATACCGATAACGAAGAGACGATCAACCAACGCATTTCCAAAGCGGAATACGAAATTTCTTTCGCTAAAGAATATGATAAAATCGTTGTCAATGACGATTTATCGGTAGCAGTTGAAGAAACTACGAAGATGCTTACAGAATTTATCAATTCATGATTATTGGAGTTTTCGGGGGAACATTCAACCCAATACATATCGGTCACTGTATTTTAGCAAACTATATTTGCCAGCAAAATATAGTTGACCAGGTATGGTTTATTGTCTCTCCGCAAAACCCATTAAAGGAATTGCAAGATGCTAGTTATGACCAGCACAAATTGACTATGGTACAACTTGCCTTGACTGATCATTCCAACTTGAATGCAAGCGATATTGAATATACCCTTCCAAAACCGTCATACACAATAACGACCTTACAAGCATTAAAAGAAAAACATCCTGAACATTCTTTTAAACTTATTATTGGTGCTGACAATTGGTTGAATTTTGACAAATGGAGGGACTATCAAAAAATCATTGATAATTTTGGCGTAATTATCTACCCTCGCCTCGGGTACGACATATCTAACAAACTGCACCCAAATGCAATAATTGTTAACGCCCCAATAATCGAGATTTCATCAACCTTTATAAGAGAATCATTAAAATCAGGTAAGGACATCGGATTTATGGTTCCCGAAAAAGTAAACGAATATATAAAAGAACACAAACTATATGGATACACTGAATAATAACAGCATTCTCTTTCTTGGCCTTGCTAACGAGTACTGCAATGCCATAGAAAATGCAGGTTCCACTGAAAAGGAAGATTTTATCAACCACATGATAAAACTTCTTCCAAGAATCTATATTTCAGCAACCGACCTAACCTTCCCCATCGAAGCAGAAAGTTCTTATTCAGAAGGTTACCTTGATGAAATATACTACGACAGCGTTCGAAGAAACCTTGAAATGCTCTTGGGTGAAGATGATACATACCTCGAAGTTTTTATGGAGGATATGAAATTCTCAGACACTCCAATTGCTTCAAGCATTGCCGAATGTCTTTCTGACATCTTCCAATGCCTGTATGACTTGATTCATGCAGTTAAGGATATTCCTCAAGAACACATGAACGAGTTTCTACTAATCTGCAAGGAAAACTTTGACTCATACTGGGGACAGACATTGTGTAATGTTCTGCGCGCATTGCATAACGTTAAGTACAATTATGGTATGTAATTATTTGAACTCCTTAAAATACTAACCTCTATAAAACTAAAATTATGGCATATCCAAATGAAGCATCATTGCTGAACTTCCTTGACAATAGCCCATGCAACTTCTTGGCAGTTGCTTCAATTCAGAGAGAATTGGCAGAAAATGGTTTTACTGAACTTGACCTTACCGAAAGTTGGAATATTCAAGCAGGAGGCAAATATTTCGTAAAGAAAAACGATTCTGCTATTTTCGCGTTCAAAATAGGTTGCCAGCCTATAAGCAAGACCGGTTTTAAAATCGTGTCTGCACATACAGATTCTCCATGTTTCAGAATCAAACCTAAACCGATTATGCTTGGAGATGGTGTAGTTCGCCTGAACACGGAAGTATATGGTGGTCCAATCTTATATACCTGGTTTGACAGACCATTATCAATAGCCGGAAGAGTAATTGTTAAGAACGACAGCATTCTTAATCCAGAAACAAAACTTATACATATCAAAAAACCTTTGATGGTTATACCTCATTTGGCAATTCACTTCAATAGAACTGTCAATGACGGCAACAAACTGTCAAAGCAAAAAGATATGCTCCCTATTGTAGGCATTGTAAACGACACTTTCGAAAAAGACAATTTCATTCTTGACCTTATTTCAAAAGAACTTGAAATTAGCAAGAACGATATTCTTGACTTTGACCTACTCCTATACAATTGCCAAAAAGCAGAAACTGTTGGCATGAACGGTGAATTGTTTATGTCTGGAAGAATCGATGACTTGAGTATGGCACATGCTGCAACAACCGCCCTACTAAATTGTACAGATACAACAACGACACAAGTAATCGCAATCTTCGACAATGAAGAAACTGGTAGCGGAACAAAACAAGGTGCAGCATCTCCTGTCTTTGCAAACGTTCTGCATCGTATTTCTATGGCTTTGGGCGATGACCAAGAAACATTCTACCGCACTATAGTAAAATCATTTATGATTTCTGCTGATAACGCACATGCCGCACACCCAAATTATCCTGAAAAATATGACCCAACAAACCACCCGACTATGGGAGGAGGTCCTGTTATCAAGATTAATGCCAATTGCAAATATATGACCGACGCAAATTCTTCTGCAATTTTTATCGGAATTTGCAATAAGGCAAAAGTTCCTTATCAGTATTTCGTGAACCACTCCGACAACGCTGGTGGCTCTACATTAGGAAATATTCTGACATCACAAATTGACATCTGCGGCGTTGACGTTGGCAATCCTATATGGGCAATGCACTCAGCAATGGAAACAGGGTCTCTTTTCGACCACGAATGCATGATTAAAGCATTCATTTGTTTCTTCAATGAATAAAAAAGAATGATTTAGGGAAACCTAAATCATTCTTTTTCTATAATTTATCGCTTGTTTATTTTTCCTTCATAATAATTGACAAATGCTTGATTAACCAATCGGTTTCCTCCAGGAGTTGGATAATTCCCTGAAAAATACCAATCTCCAGGACAGTTCGGAATTGCTTGATGAAGTCCCTCTAAAGACTGATATACAATCTGAACTTCCGCTTTTGTACCTTCAGGCTTCAACATTTCTGCCATTTTTGCGGAAATTTCATCATCGGTAAATTGCTCATATATCCTCTTAACAGAATTTTTCATTTCATTCATTGGTAATTTCAATTGCTCCAAGCATTCTTTATATACCTCATCAATTATAAACTGCTTACCATGCTCCTTCAATAATTCAATAGTAGCACGGAAAGCAATAAATTCACTCATTCGTGACATATCAATACCGTAGCAATCCGGATACCTAACCTGCGGGGAAGATGAAACAACCACAATTTTTTTGGGATTCAGCCTATCAAGCATTCTAATAATTGACTGCCTTAATGTTGTACCTCTAACAATACTGTCATCTATAACGACAAGATTATCTGAATCTTTAACAACCCCGTAAGTAACATCATAAACATGTGCAGCCAAATCATTACGCTCTGCTCCTTCGGCTATAAAAGTTCTCAACTTTATATCCTTAATTGCAATCTTTTCTCTATGGATACGTTTTGAAACAATTTTATACAGTTCTTTTTCGTAGTCAGGGTTATTCTTATCAAGTTGCATTATCTCATCAACCTTCGACTTAGCGAGAAAATCCTCCAACCCCTCTATCATTCCAAAGAAAGCAACTTCGGCTGTATTAGGAATAAACGACAGAACTGTATTATCCAAATCAGAACCAACAGCTTCCATTACTTTTGGAGCAATATTGACACCTAATGATTTTCTTTCTTTATATATATCACTGTCACTACCACGAGAAAAATATATTCTTTCAAATGAGCATCTTTGGTTTTCTCCACAACCGAGAATATCATCAATTTCGACACTGCCATTCTTGCTGACTACGATAGCAGAACCAGGCATCAATTCTTTAACGCTATCTATGTCAACATTCATAACTGTTTGTATGACAGGCCGCTCTGAAGCAACAACAACTATCTCATCATCTTGATAGTAAAAGGCTGGGCGAATACCGTTTTTATCTCTCAAAGCAAACATATCACCAGAACCTGTAATACCACAAATAACAAAACCGCCATCCCATGTATCGGCATTTCCTTTAAGAATATTTTTTATTGTTATGTGGTTCTCTATTTCCTTTGCCAACTTGTCACCACCAGGAATTATATTTTCATATTCACTTTTAATACGAAAATATTCATTGTCCAAAGCATTACCTAATTGCTCCAAGATAATGACTGTATCAGAATACAATCTTGGGTGCTGGCCTTGTGAAACTACCTTATCGAAAATTTCATCAACATTTGTCATATTAAAATTTCCGCATAACAATAAGTTTCTTGCTTTCCAGTTACTTCTCCTCAGAAATGGATGTACATAAGCCATACCTGTTTTACCAGTAGTGCTATAGCGCAAGTGCCCCATATACAATTCACCGATATATGGTGCTGTTTCCATCTTTTCTCCACTATCCAAATGCAACCGAATAGCATTGCTTACCTTTGAAAATATCTCCTGAATAGCGCCGGAGCCTAGTTCCCGTTCCCTATTAATGTATTCACAACCAGGATTTGCATTTAATTTAACGCACCCTATTCCTGCGGCTTCCTGACCACGGTTATGCTGCTTCTCCATCAAGAGATACAGCTTGTTCAGCCCATAAGAATAAGTACCGTATTTTTTATAATAGTAATCAAGTGGCTTCAATAATCTAATTAAAGCCACTCCGCATTCATGCTTAATTTGCTCCATTATATGATAAATATAATATTATCTAATGAATAGTAGCTCTCTATACTTTGGCAATGGCCACATCTCATTATCAACCAAAAGTTCAAGTTTATCAATATGGTACCTAATTGTTTCCATACATGGCTTAACGCTATCGTGATATGCAATGGCTTTTTCTCGCTCGCACTCAATAACGTTTGCAACCTTCCTTGAATTAACCATATTCTTTACTGCATCTTTTATAACCACCATGTGCTTGGCTATTTTCTTGATAGTTTCTTTTTCCTGCTCTGCCATCTCTTTTCCTTCTTCACCGAAAATTGCTGTCATCTTCATAACATTATCAAGCAAAACAGATTGATATCTTGTTGCTACTGGTATAATGTGGTTAATTGCCAAATCGCCCAAAACGCGCGATTCAATTTGGATTTTCTTAGTGTACATCTCCCACTTAACTTCATTGCGGGCACGCAACTCCACTTCGCTGAATACACCTACTCTTTTAAACATTTCTACAGATGACGGAGACAGATATGAATCAAAGATTTTAGGAACGCATGATTCACAGTCAAGACCCCTTCTCTTTGCTTCTTCTTTCCACTCCTCACTATATCCATTGCCGTCAAAATGAATCATTTCATTTTCAACAAACAAACGCTTAATTTCAGATAATATAGCCGCTTCTTTTCCTTCTCCAGCCGCGATACGCTCATCAATTATCTTTTTAAACTCATTTAATTGGTCTGCAACAACTGCATTTAATGCTATCATTGCCGACGCACAGTTTGCAGAAGAACCAATTGCCCTAAATTCAAATCTATTACCAGTGAAAGCAAATGGAGAAGTTCTATTTCTATCTGTATTATCGACAAGCAATTCTGGAATTTGAGTTACATTAGCCAACTTTAATCCCTCTTTATTTGCGAAATTGATTGTATCATCAAATTTTATACTTATCAATTTGTCTATAGCGTCTGATATTTGCTGTCCGAGAAACATAGAAATAATTGCAGGAGGTGCTTCATTCGCACCAAGTCGGTGCTCATTTGTTGCCGATGATATAGAAGCCTTAAGCAAACCATTATGCTTGTTAACGGCAGCCATAACATTAGCCAAGAAAGTCATAAACTGCAGATTATCTTTTGGTGATTTTCCTGGTGAAAAAAGCATTTCTCCAGTGTCAGTTCCAAGACTCCAATTATTGTGTTTACCAGAACCATTAACTCCGTCAAACGGTTTCTCATGAAGCAGAACTTGAAAATTATGTTTATTGGCGACTTCACTGATTAATGACATTAACAATAAATTATGGTCATTTGCCAAATTCATTTCCTCAAATATAGGTGCAAGTTCAAACTGATTTGGTGCAACCTCATTATGACGCGTTTTTGCAGGGATACCCAACTTATGGCATTCAATTTCAAGATCAAGCATAAAAGCCTCAACTCGAGAAGGAATAGCACCAAAATAATGGTCCTCCAACTGCTGGTTTTTTGCACTCTCATGCCCCATTAAAGTTCGCCCAGTCATAACCAAATCCGGACGGGCAGCATATAAGGCCTTATCTACAAGAAAATATTCCTGCTCCCAGCCAAGATACGAAATAATATGCTTAACGTTCTCATCAAACAAACGAGCAACAGCTGTTCCAGCCTTGTCAACAGCATTAATAGACCTTAGCAGAGGTGTCTTGTAGTCAAGTGATTCTCCAGTATATGCAATAAAGATTGTTGGAATACACAATGTATGGCCAACAATAAATGCAGGAGAAGAAATATCCCATGCTGAATAACCTCTTGCTTCAAAAGTATTTCTGATACCTCCATTAGGGAAACTTGAAGCATCTGGCTCCTGTTGAACAAGAAGTTTTCCTGAAAATTCCTCAATAACTCCGTCTTTGCCGTCATGCTCAATAAAGCCATCATGCTTCTCAGCTGTACCGTCTGTCAATGGATGAAACCAGTGAGAATAGTGTCGTGCGCCATTTTCCATTGCCCACGCCTTCATTCCCGCGGCAACATTGTTTGCAAGTTCGCGATTCAATGATTTTTTGTTGTCAATAGCATCTACCAAAGCATCGTATGTTTCTGATCCAAGTAGCGGTACATTTGCGTTCTATTAAACACATACATTCCGTAATATTCAGAAGGACGCTCTTTCGGAATATCTACTGATACGGCTTTTCGTCCGTATGCTTCTTCTACAACTTTAAATCTTAATGTTGACATAATTCAGACAGTTATTTCGTTTAATCAATTCTTACAATTCCTTCAAAAGAGATCTCGGCGGGACCTGTCATATAAACATGATTATCTTCCAACCACGCTATCTCCAAATCTCCTCCAGGAAGATGAACTGTGGCAGTCTTCTCACATAAGCCATTAACAACACCAGCAACAACAGCAGCACACGCTCCAGTTCCACAAGCAAGTGTTTCTCCACTCCCACGCTCCCACACTCTCATTTCCAATTCTCTTTTATTAAGCACATTTACAAATTCAACATTCACCCCTTCTGGGAAAATAGAATCTTCCCCTATTATTTTGCCAACAATCGGCAAATCAATCAAATAGGGGCTGCGACAAAAAATAACGCCGTGAGGATTTCCAATCGACACGGCTGTTATAGTATAATCTGTATTTTTTACAGATATATTAAAGTTTTTATTATCTACACTCTTAACAGGTATTTCTGCGGGTTCAAGGATAGGCTCACCCATATCAACGGTGACAACATTAACTATATCTGCAAAATCCGTAAACAATTTCAGATTTTTAACTCCCGACAAAGTTTCCAGCGCAATATTCTTCTTATCAGTCAATCGCTTTTCATATACATATTTGCCAAGACAACGAGAGGCATTGCCACACATCTTACCTTCTGAACCGTCAGCATTAAACATTCTCATTTTAAAATCAGCGACTTTTGACGGTAAGACAGCAACTAAGCCATCTGCCCCAACCCCCTTATGACGCTCACTAAGCCGACAAGACAATGTGCCTAAATTTTCAGGCTCTGCATCCAGGCAATTAATAAAGATATAATCATTACCAGCCCCGTGCATTTTTGTGAACATCAAATCTTTCATACCTCTTTTCTTACTGCAAAGATATAAACAATTAAAAACGTACACAAATTATGATATTTAAAAAATACTATGATTTGCTATTCATTTTATTCAAGTCTGAACTCCTTTACTTTTCAATATCATAAAATACTGTTGAAGAATTTTCTTCTTCAAACAGATATGCTGCGAAATTTTGCATTCTCTCCTTATCGATCATTCGGTAAGCATGGATTTCTGAATTAATAAAATCTGCATCACCAAGCATTTCAAAATATGCAATATTAGCAGCGCGCTCATCTATATTTATATTAGTAAACAAGCGATTAGATTCGAACTTATTTACATATTTATCAACTTCATAATCCGTGATGGAATCTATCATTCTGCTAATTTCCTCACAAATGGCAGTATCTGCTTCTTCAAAACCTACACCAGGCAAAAGCGTTGCTTGTATTCGCAAAACGCCAGGCTCCACATCTCCTGTTATAGACGCATCGATATTAGAGAATAAATGCCCTTGAGATATGAATTTTTTGAAGAATCTTGACGACCTGCCATTGGAAAGAACATCACTAAGCAAATCAGACTCTATATATCCCCTTGAGAGTCTGTCTGGCATATGATAGGCTTTAAAAATCATTCGATGAGGAACTTTCCTACAAACCACCAATTCTCTTTTATCTTTTTGTTCTGGCTCTTGCAAGTAACCAGACCTCATAGTCTGACGACTCTCTATCCCTCCGAAATGCTTCTCCGCCAACCTAAATACGTCATCTGAATCAATATCTCCTACTACTGACAGAATTGCATTTGACGGGGAATAATAATTTTTATAAAGGTTGAGTATATCAGACTTTTCTGCATTCTCTATAGTTCGCACATTCAACCCTATTGTTGGCCACCGATAAGGATGAACCTTATACGCAAGTGCCCTCCAAAGATGAGTCATATCGCCATAAGGAACGTTAAGACATCTTTGCTTAAACTCTTCCGCTACTACACTCCTTTGATTTTCAAAACTTTCATCCGTTAAAGAGAGATTTACCATTCTATCTGCCTCAAGAATTAAGGCTGTTTCAATATTTTCAACAGGAAGGACCTCGTAATAGTTTGTTATATCATTATTTGTCCAGGCATTATTCTCGCCTTTTGCCATCTGGATAACAGAATCAAAGGATGCAGCAGAATGTGTTCCTGTAAACATAAGATGCTCCATTAGATGAGCAAACCCGGTATGTTCCGGGTCCTCATCTTTTGCACCTACACAGTACAACAAATTTACTGCCGCCATCTTTGTGGTAGCCTCTCTATTATGCACTATGCGCAATCCGTTTTCTAATTGATGGCTATTGATACCTATCATTACTATAAAATTATTGCCTTAATAATTTTAACATCCTCAATCGGTCTGTCGTTTGAATCCGTCTTTACTGTTTGAAGACTGTCAACAACCTCCATTCCACTGATAACCTCACCATAAACAGTGTAACTGCCGTCAAGGAAAGGAGTACCTCCATTCTCTGTATATTCCTTTTTTTGCTCTGGAGTAAAGTGGAAAAGATTAGATTTAACAGTGTCTTCCGTCTGCTTTATCAACTTCTCCTGCAATTCAGTCAAACCAGCAGAATTACGCTCTTTTCTCAAGCGGAAAATCTCATCTCTATTTTCGCTGCAAAGATCCTGAAAAATTGACTGTTTCTGTCTATTTTGAATTGATTTCTCCATCTGAATCAATTCCTGCTCATTATATTTCTTACCCGTTACAATATAGAATTGAGAACCAGAAGATTTCTTTTCTGGATTTACATTATCTCCAGTTCTTGCTGCTGCAATAGCACCTCTCTTATGGAAAAGTTTCGGATAGACAAACTCAGCAGGAATTTCTTCGCCATGGTCTGAACTGCCAAGCATCTGACCCTTTGTCGCTGTTTTCGATGAGGGATCGCCTGTCTGAACCATAAACTCATTAATGACGCGATGGAAAAGCACTCCATCATAAGCACCATCCTTTACATTGTTAATGAAATTCTCCTTATGACCTGGAGTCTCGTTATATAATTTAATATCAATATTTCCTAATGTTGTTTCCAAACGAACAACTGTCATATCATTTGCCATATTCTTTTGTTTAAAAGCACAAAGCATTAGCGGCAAGACAATAGCCAAAACCGCTAACGCTATAAATTTACTTATTTTTAAAATCATATTCCTTTTGGAAAAACCCTCTTATAGATTCTTCTAAAATTGTCATCCTTGTTGAGTTCATCTACTCTTTCTGCATAATCTGCACCCCAAATGCTACTAAGCAAATCTGGAATATACTTATGCTCTCTATCTCTCTCAATTGCGGCTTTTATAAGGGTATCAATGCTATCTGCATATTTGTCCTTATCAATAGCATGCAAATAGCGTGCAGTACTTACTACAAACTGACCGTTTCTGTCAACTTGAATGATGTTTTCTACCAGTTTAGGCATAATGTCATCGCAGTTGCCAATATTATTAGCAATATATTCATAGGTTGCCAATCCATCTTCATCTTTCCGCAACTTTTTGAGTATTTCTTCGCTCATAACTTATTTTTTATTTCTTATTTTACAAAAGTAATGCAATTAAACCTAATCTAAAAGATTTAAACCTAAATAATTCGGATAAATATCATTTAAAATTTTCTTTCGTTAGATATACGCCATTATCTGTTATATTGATAGTGCCGTTTTTTAGCAGATATCCCAAGGCTTTTTTGAAATCTTTTTTGCTACACTGGAAAACCATCTTAATATCATCTGGGTGTGACTTGTCGCACAATTTCATCTTCCCAGCATTGTCGTACAAATAGCCTTGTATCCGCTTTGCCAATTGGAAAACTCTTTCTCCACCAGATTCTCGAAAAGTAACATCAATCTTTCCATCTTCTCGCACTTGCTTTACATAACCGTAAAGTTCATCCCCAGGACGTATCTGGTCAAAGATGTCATTATTGTAAACCATTCCCCAAAAAAGGTTGTCAACAATAACCTTATACCCCAAATCTGTTCTTTCAACAACGATCATCTTTACCTGGTCTCCGATTGTATATTTGGGAATCTTATTGCCTACAAACTTATTCAATTTGGTTGAACCAACAATTCTTTTTGTTGCATTGTCAATGTAAGCATACACAATATAGTACTTTCCTTCCTCCATTGGCGACCTCTGCTCACGGAATGGAACAAGCAAATCTTTCATAACGCCCATTTCCATAAAGGCTCCTACCCTATTAACAGAAACCGTACGCAACATAGCAAACTCCCCTACTTGAATAAGAGGTCTGTCGGTTGTTGCAATCAAGCGCCCTTCCGAATCACGATATATAAAAACATCCAAATAATCACCTATTTCTGCATCTTCCGGCACGTAACGAATAGGCAAAAGGATTTCACCATTTTCCTCACCATCAAGATATAAGCCAAAATCCACTCTTTTTACGACCTTGAGATTGTTGATTTTTCCAATTTTTATCATAACTTTACAATCTGAAATAAAGACTCAACGTAAACCGTTTTGTGAAACGTTGCTCTCTAACATTTAAAACGTTACAAAGTTATGAAAAATTTGCAATTTAATCCCTATATTCTACTATTTGGGACATTACTTTTGATTTTAAATTCATGCGGTAACAAGACTGATAATACAACTGCGCATCAATGCGACAGTTTAAAATACAATATAATAGCCATTTCAGACTCTATAAAGGATGCAACAGGCAGTACAATTATTGTCAATGCAAATGTTGCTTTGCCCATAAATGAAAGTAGAGATAAAGACATCTCTTCTGTTTACAACAAATATCTGCTTAATTTAAAAAATGATTCCATTACAGGTGAAAATGCAGTTATTACTTATGTGAAAAAAATTCTTGACTTTTATAAAACCCCTGCTGAGAATATCCCTCCAGAACTTGAAGATGAAACAGAAAAGGTTTCAAAGTATGAAATAAACCATAACATTACACCAATCTTCAATAGTTGCAATATTTTCTGCGTTATGAAAAATACAAATATGAAAAAAGACGGTAATTCAACTATAGAAACCAATAATTATTTTTCATTCAACACTTCAAATTGTAGCCGAATTAACATTATGGATATCATCAAAGATGAATATTCTACAGACATTAACAATCTACTAAAAGAAAGACTTATGCAGCAGGAAGGCGTTACGAACCAATCACAACTAATTGACCTTGGTTATTTCAATATCGACAACCTATCAATAAATAACAATTTCTTTTTGTTGATGACAAAATAGTTTTCGCCTACGAGCCTTACGAAATTGCATGCTTGCAGGTGGGTGAAGTTTGCATTGCTTTGGAGTTAGATGAAATAACTCCATATATTAAAGAAAATTCCATATTATCTAAACTAAACGCAAATGATTAATACTATTCTAAAATATTTTAACGATTTAACAGAAAATCAGATTTGCCAATATACAGAACTTGGCAGACTTTATCCTGAGTGGAATGACAAAATCAATGTGATTTCGAGAAAAGACATTGAGAATTTATACGTAAATCATATTCTCCATTCTCTTTCAATTGCTAAATTCACAAACTTCAAAGACGGGTCAACCATTCTCGATATAGGGACAGGAGGCGGTTTTCCGGGTATTCCATTGGCGATAAAGTTTCCAAATGTTTCATTCCACCTTGTTGACAGAACTGGCAAAAAAATTTTGGTTGCTAAAAGCATAGCAGAATCAATCGGTCTGAGCAATGTTACATTCTACCACGGAGATGTTGCCGAGGTAAAGGATAAATATGATTTTGTTGTCTCTCGTGCCGTTATGGAGTTAGACGGACTGATAAAACTAATAAAAAAGAACGTTAAGAAGGAATGCATTAACGGACTTCCAAACGGCTTAATTTGCCTAAAAGGTGGAGAATTGGAAAAAGAAACATCAAAAACCACTTATCCAAAAATGATTGAAAGCATTTCAACCTATTTCGATGAGGATTTTTTTGAAACAAAGAAAATTGTTTATGTTCAATTATAATCTGTTATGAATGTCAAGACATTAGTATTCAATCCTTTTCAGGAAAACACATATATAGCTTGGTCAAATAGCGGAGAATGTGCAATCATTGACCCTGGTATGATGTACAGTAGCGAATGCCAGGCTATCTCTGCATTTATCGAAGAGAAAGGGTTAACTCCCACCCACCTGCTAAATACTCACATGCACATTGACCACGTTGCTGGCAATGAATATATCTGCAAAAAGTATGGTCTTGTTGCTGAAGGTAATATAGAAGACAATTTTCTGGCAGAAAGAGTAAAAGAGCAAGCACAAATGTTTGGCGTTCCATATAGTGGAAGCAATGTCACTATTGGGAAAAACCTTTCAGAAAACGATATTATAAAAATAGGTGATGAGTCACTTAAAGTTATTGAAATTCCAGGGCACTCCAAGGGTCACATTGCATTCTACTCTGAAAAAGACGGTTTTATTTTTACTGGTGATGCACTCTTTCAACTAAGCATTGGGCGAACTGACCTGCCAACCGGCAACTACAACCAACTGCTCACAAGCATTGATACAAAATTAATGACATTGCCTGATGAAACAGTCGTATATCCTGGACACGGCAATAAAACTACTATAGGATTTGAACGCGAACACAATCCGTACATAATCTAACAAACATACACACCAAGCACTAAAAAATATATACATATTTGAGTTATTCCAATGAAAATTTTTAAGAATTTATCTTGGATTTTCCAAATAAATAAAGCCTAACTTCTATATTTTTGAAGATTAGGCTTTCTATTTTACACCTTAAAGGATAGTATTTATCTGGATTAAAAGAATCTTCAGATTAATTGTCGATATCAATCAGTTTGAAATTTTTATCGAATGTCAACTCTATGCCATTTGACAAATCAACGCCATACTCTTTTCTATCCCTGTCTATCTTTATAATTCTCATTCCTGGATAATTTGAACTTACGTAAGATCTTATTTTATTAGGAACTATCGCATTTGGAACGAACGATGATTTGCAATCAATATCTTCCCATTCTCCATTTCTGTCAAACTCAATATTGTTGCCATTAGAGAATATAACGTCATAATTTTTACCTATCAAATCTCTATCTTCCTTAACAAGGACAACTTTATCTCCTCTAAAATGTTTTTTAACGAATTGCTGCGCCTTTACTGGGAGTTCCTTAACAGTTATAACTTTATCGTTGTCAGCGCATGCCGACGCAAATCCTACTGTTATCAATGCGAGCACTACGGCTAAATTTCTTAAAACGTTTTTCATTTTCATTTGATGTTTTATATTTATATATCATTCATAAAACAATAACTTCAATGCTAATGTTTATCAAACATCGCAAATTTAAACTTTTTTAGCCAAGTCAGCATCTTACATTATGCCAACTATACAAAAAATTCAAGCAACTTATCCGACAACTCTCTCTGTAACTTAAAATCCGGCTGGTAATACCTGTCACTAAGTTGCCCAAGAAAATCAAGCTTTTGCTCCGGTTCTATAACAGGTCCCCTAACAACAGTTAAGACATACGTAGAACAATCATCTGGATATTCTTCTTTATTTTCATTGAGGAATAACTTGCTGTCAATCCTATTCATCAGATATAACTCACAATCGCTACCTACTTGATGTACGAAAACTACCTTTTCGCCGACCTGTGGCAAATCAAGTTCCCATGGCGGGAAACCTCCCCAACGAAAATGCGCATAACCATTATTCCAAATACTCTTGTTAAATTTCTCCCACTCCTCATCATCAAATAGTTTTAACCTCAACCGCGAATCAATGGGTTCTTTACTTTTAACAAACACCCTTATATGCAAACGGTCGCTATAAGGAGCCCTCTCTTTTTTCTCACTAATTTCTGCAACAAGCGAGTCCTGCCAGCCCATATCAAGCAGCGCCGCAATAGCAGTATTTTGAGTTCTCGGAATATAACCAAGTATATAATCAAAATCAAAATTCTCAGGGTTGCCATCAAAATCATCAATAAGAGCAACGGCAACAGCATTAATATCATGTGGATTGCCCTTTTCCCTAACAAGTGCTATCTTAGTTCCTACTTCCAACTCTTCCCAAACATCATCAATATCATGGAAACTAATGCCTGCAACGGGGCACTCCAAAATAACTCGCCACTTATAAATTGGTTGCGACTCAATAGGAATCGAAAAACCTCTTTCTCTCCTTTCCATAAGAAACGCTTTATAAAATTAATTTTAATATAAAAATAGATACTAAAAATCTTGCTTGCTTTTGTGCTTACTCTTTCTTGTATATAATTTCTTAGATTTATGAACCTTGTAAAAAGAATGAAAGCCAGGACCAAATAATTCCTTTTCAGCCTCTCTGCTACCTTTCTTTACCGCAGCTATGAATGTTTCAAAATTAACGGATTTATTGTTGTTTTTCTTTTTCATGACGGTAATGTTTTTCATAAAGAAAAGAGTGCTACATAAACACTCTTCATATAATTTAAATTTTATTCAGCCCTAAATATCCAGGAATCAATATTATTAGCAAGAAGTTTCTCGCGCTCTTTCTCCACGTCATCAAATGAATCTGAAGAAACAGAACTTACTTTATAGAAATTCCCATATTTCTCCATCATCACGAGATTTTCAAGATTAGATTCTTCAATGAATTTTTTCGCTTGTCTTTCTGTTCTAAAAGAAGCAACTATCAAGTGATATTTCTTTTGACCTTCAGGCTCAACAGTCTCCTCAACAGTTTTTTCCTCAATAGTTTCTTTTTTCTCAACCTCATTAACAACGGGGTCTATATTTGATTTTGAAATATTCACTGTTGGAACTATCGCTGCTGTATCCGGAGTATTCTCCACAACAATCGGCGTTGACAATACAAACGACAACACAATTAAAATGGCCACCGTTGCAACAACCCTAAATATATTTTTATTTATTGGAATATAAATAATGTCATTTCTTTTGGATTTCTCCGCATTATGCTCAACGGCATCAACAGACTGCTCTTCTTGCATCGGTTTTGTTAGATTCAACAAAGTCAAACCGTAATAGTCACCAAAGAAATTATTCAAAGCCGAAGGCTCAAAAGTGATTACTGAATCTGCTTCCTTAAACCTACCAAGATTGCCAAAATCCATTTCGCCAAACTCCGACAACTGCGCTTTTAATGCTGAGACTTCCTCAGCAATAATTGAAATAGCCTTATCGTAAGAAATCTGATTCTTTCTCATTAAGGATGTTGCCAGCATACCATCATTATGAGTGATTGCACCATTAAACGCTATTTGCTTTACCGGCGGAATTATCGTTCCAGCTTCAGTCAAAACAGCGTTTTCTTTATGTACAATAAATGCACCGAAGTAAGGCAATACGACGCAATCATTGCGTCGTAACAAATACTCAATATGTCGGATTATTGCTAACATCAACACAAAATTACAAATTTTTCACAGAAAGAGCAAACTCTATTTTGCTTTTTTCTTAAAAAATTTTGCAACCAATTCTCTATCAGCGCCAAGTGAAATTGCTTCCCTCGCATATTTTTCAGCATCATCGAATCTATACTGCTTTTCTGCCAATGCTGCCTTCAATACATATAAGTCTGGATTTGCTGGCTCAACCTTCTGTGCCTCCATCAAATCAGCACCTGCTTCTGACAACTGCCCCGTCTCAATATAGCATTCAGCACGACTCAAATATGTTTCAGGACGATTTTCCTTCTTTATCACTTCCGAATAAAACTCGATAGCCTTTACATAATCATTTTTTATTTTGTAAAGCAAAGCCATTCCCCTTTTGGCGTCAACATACTCCTTATTTATTTTAAGAGCCTCCTCAAAATCACATTTTGCAATTTCAAATTCACCAAAGCCCAATGCAAGCATTCCGTGGTAATATTTTGCATCTAAATCTGTCTTATCTAAAGCCAAAATACGGTCATAGTCATAATATGCATTTTCCAGACTGTCCATTTCAAGATAGAGCAATGCCCTATTTCTTAAAATAGCCACCGCATTAGGCGTTATCGCTAAAGCATTCTTATAATCTTTTAGTGCCTCATCCAGTTTACCCATATTACGGTGAACCGTACCCAAATTTGACAAAAGGATAAAATTACTTGGATTTCCCGGCCTTTGCTTAAGGGCAGAAAGCAAAGACGTTTCTGCCATAGCCCAATTTTGTTTTTCGATATAGCGGTCTATCGAATCAATACAATTTTCATAAGATTGACCTCTCAAGGGTATTGAGAATGAAACAATCATAACTATTATTAATAAATATCTGTTCATAGAAATCAACAAAGTTTAATGACCTGAGAATATTGTTTTAAATCCTACCAACCTATCATACCTTTCTGTACGGCGCTTATTATATACCAAACAGGTGTATTCATTCACTGTCTGATAAAAATCCCCTTCTATAAGACCCGTTTGCGGAATATTGCTACCTTTAGGCATCCATAGATATTGATAGTTATAAGCACCCATCTTCAAAAAAATATCCGCCTCATATCTTTGCTCATTATGATTATAATGCATTATATTAGATAAGTCACAGTTATTTTGAGTAAACTCTCCTGAGACATAGACATTTCCGTCATCAAGATATGGCATCTCAAGAGAAAAATGGACGACCATATAATCAGCATCTGTATTACTGTCATAGACATCACTTTGCCTGATTGTAAAACGTCCGTACTGTGTACGGTCATAGATGTATGGCTCATACACTCGTGGCTCGTCAATCTTCAAAATAGCATGGTAATATGGAGGGTTGTAAGTATAATTGTATATTCCCATTCCATAATAATTCGTTGTTACCATTTCAAAGCGACGAAACTCATTACCTGCCTTAAATATAAGGCTCCTATTATGTTCAAAAAAAGCACGATTTCCTGCAACGCGTTGAGGATGAGAAACAAAAGCGCTGTTATCATACCTCATATTTTGCAATACACGGATTTTTAAATCTGTGTATAAATTGTCAACCTCATAATCACGGCAATCTACTTCAATCGAAACCTGCTGATGCTTGTCATTATAGTCAATATCAGTTCTTGATGTAACTGACGGAATAACACTAACATAATCTTCATACAAAGAGAACCTTGTCTGCAAGCAAATACTGTCCGGATTGTTTTCTGGATAGACTTTTAGCAAATAATTACCCGACAATTTCAATTTCAAATCCTCATTAGGCAACTGTATGGAATAATGGACATAATTGGCGAGCGTAGCGGAAGAATAAGCATAATTGCTAACATCAGCCTCATTAAAGCCATCAACATATTCTGATTCGACCAATTGAGAAGGCTTCCAATCCGCATCACAATGGACAACCGAATATCTCAAATATTCTGCTTCTGGATTCAACTGGTCAAACGAAACATTTATTCTATCACGGCTATTAAGCAAAACTACTGGTGGCGCATAATCATTGCCCACCACAGCCGTCTTTAAAGATTTAAACGACTTGTCGAGAATCATTGTCTCCGTATTTACTTGGGAGTAAGCAACAAATACGCAAAACAATAATAAAAATGAAATTATTCTTCTTATCATAAACTACCATTTTATTGGTGATTTGCCATGACTGACAAGATACTCATTCGCCTTAGAGAAATGATGATTTCCAAAAAAGCCACGATAAGCAGACAGTGGAGACGGATGTGGAGAGGTAAGCACAAGATGCTTTGACTTATCTATAAAGGCTCCCTTTTTAATAGCATAAGAGCCCCACAGCATAAACACAAGATTTTCTCGATGCTCCGCCAACAAAGAAATAGCCCTATCTGTAAATTCCTCCCAACCTTTCCCCTGATGAGAAGCCGCCTGATGTGCTCTTACCGTAAGTGTTGAGTTTAATAATAGAACACCCTGCTCTGCCCACCGAGACAAATCTCCATTTGCAGGCATATCGGCACCTATATCCTCTTTTATCTCTTTGAAAATATTTATCAGCGACGGTGGGCAATCAACACCAGGATTGACAGAAAAGCACAAACCGTTAGCCTGATTAACTCCGTGATACGGGTCCTGACCAAGGATAACCACTTTAACATCATTAAACGGCGTTGCGTCAAAAGCAGCGAAAATTTTATTTCCTGGTGGAAAAATTGTTATTCCTGATGAGTACTCCTTTTTGACAAAAGAGGTTAGACTTTTAAAGTAGTCCTTCTCAAACTCATCAGCCAAAACATTCTTCCAACTTTTTTCTATTCTAACTTCCATCAACTTCAATTTATTTGCAAAGGTAATAAATGTTTCTATTTATCTACAGCACTAACTTCAAACCATCGTATGCAAGAAAAACATTATCCGGCAAAATTTTTGAAGTCTGCTCATGAAGACCTATTCCATGACTTGCATGTATCAGGTACGCCTTTTTAGGTTTAATCCACGCTATTACTTCCAACGATTCCTCCAGACTGAAATGAGAAATGTGCTTTTCCATTCTCAACGCATTAATAATCAGCACGTCTAAGCCTTGCAACTTGAGATATGTCTCTTCTGGAATGAAGTTACAATCTGTAATATAAGCCATTTTCCCAAACCTATATCCGAAAATTTCCAATTTATAATGAAAAACTGGCAATGGCAGAACTTTTATGCCAAGAACATCAAATTCACTATTATCCAACTTGTTAAGTTTAAATTTAGGAATTCCTGGATATTTTAAACCCGCAAAGCAATAAGGAAGTCTTTCCTTAAGACCTGAAATGACACGACTTTGAGCATAAATATTAAATTCTCTGCTTAGACAGTACGGCCTTAAATCCTCCACTCCGCCAACATGGTCAAAATGTATATGCGTAAGCAAAAGTGCGTCAAGTTTTTTATTCTTGCACCTCAATATCTGCTGTCTGAAATCCGGACCGCAATCTATTAATATATTAACACCAGACTCCCGCACAATTGCTGAAGTACGTAAGCGATTGTCACGGGCATCCTCCGACTTGCACACATCACAATCGCACCCTATCTGAGGCACTCCTGTTGATGTTCCTGTTCCCAAAAATTCAATTTCCATAGTTATCTTCTGAACTTCTGCAATATGCCATTTTCAAATATCATATATGCCCCATTGTCATAACTCCACCGCTCATACAATCCTCCATGAGTAGTGGCTCGATCGATGTTATTAGGTTTTCCCAAAGATAGCGAGCACTCCTCTTTGGTCATTCCTAATTTAACTCTGCCATTTGTTATAAGTTTCCAGTTTTCATCAGTAATATGCTTATAATCCTGCCTTATATCAGAAAACGAGAACAACTTATCAAATGTTGTATTCTTAATAGAAGACACATTAGAAGACATTGACACATAATATACAGCATTTTTGTACTTAAAGTAAACATGGAATGGATAAACCATATCACCAGCGGCAACATCAACGATATCAACGGCAACAAACTTGACACCATTTACCTTTTTATGACTGCTATTATACCAAAACGGTGTCTTTATGTAAAAGGTTTGTCCTGCAAGTTTCTTCCCCATTTCGGCAATATAATCCATATCAATAACAAATGGCACTACATATTCCGGACGCTGCTTTTCAAGTTCTGCTATATCTTTACCTGTATTATATTTGTAAATGTTTTTTGCATCACTAAATGAAATAACAACCACTTCTGAATTATCAAAATGAGTATCATATTTATATCCTATATATGACACTACAGTACCTTTTAGACTAAGAGAAGAAGCGTCATAACTATCCGACGGTTCTAAAATCAATCGAAAATTATCATCACTAACAATAAATTTTTTTCCAGGCTTCCATTCTATGAACTTTTCTGGCTTTATGGAATCTAAAAACACTTCTTCTGCCGTCTGCCTGTCAGCATTTACCCTTTCTACATCTTTTTCTGATATTTTTCCTGTATTCTCAATGCCGGTAAAACATCCATACTGTGATAAAAGTAATATAATAATTCCAAAAATAACTTTTTTCATAAGCACAATATCTATTCTATCTGCAAATATACTAATCAAAGTAGAGAAAATTTGCTAAATTTGCAATAAAATTAAATTATAATGACAGACATATTTGACAAGGAGCATCTTTGGCATCCATATACATCAACGATTAATCCACTTCCAACATATACAGTCGAAAGTGCTAAAGGCGTAACTATCAAGTTGAATGATGGTACAGAACTTATTGACGGAATGTCATCATGGTGGGCTGCCGTCCACGGATATAACAATTCCGTACTTAATGAAGCGGCTATCAAACAACTAAAAAAAATGTCACATATAATGTTTGGTGGCTTCACTCATCAACCGGCTATTGAACTTGGCAAACTGCTGCTTTCTATTTTGCCTCCAAACATGAACAACATCTTCTACGCAGACTCTGGCTCTGTTGCTGTTGAGGTTGCTATGAAAATGGCAATTCAGGCGTCTCTTAGCAAATATAAAAATCTAAAGAAAACTAACTTTGTTACAATTCGCACTGGTTACCATGGAGATACATGGAATGCAATGTCGGTTTGCGACCCTGTAACAGGTATGCACGGCCTCTTCGGCCCTGCCTTGACCGCTCGATACTTTGCCCCTTCTCCCACTTGCAAATTTTATGACAACTGGGACGAGACTTGCACTAAAGAGTTAGAAGATATAATAAAAAAAGAACACGACAATATCGCAGGTATGATTCTTGAACCTATCGTTCAAGGTGCAGGGGGTATGCGCTTTTATCACCCAAACTTTCTTAAAGTTGCAAGGGAACTATGCGATAGATATAATATCTATCTGATTTTTGACGAAATAGCAACAGGTTTTGGAAGAACTGGCAAACTGTTTGCCTGGGAGCATGCTGGAGTTATGCCTGATATTATGTGCATAGGCAAAGCATTGACTGGCGGATACCTGACAATGAGTGCCGTTGCCACAACAAAAGACGTTGCTGATACAATATCCGAGGGAGATGCTGGGGTTCTTATGCATGGACCTACATTTATGGGAAATCCTCTTGCTTGCTCTATCGCTATCGCTTCCGTTAAATTACTTTTGGAATCGGGTTGGCAAGAAAAAGTAAAGCACATCGAATCGCTGCTAAAAGAGCAAATGGAAATCGCCAAGACTTTTGACAATGTTAATGAAGTTCGAGTTCTTGGTGCAATCGGCGTGCTGGAAATGAAAGAAAGCGTTGACGTAGGCGAATTCCAAAAACTATGCGTAAAAGAAGGCATCTGGGTTAGACCTTTTGGCAAATTGGTATATATTATGCCTCCGTTTATCATAACCGATGAAGAACTGACATTCCTCGTTGAAAAACTATTGAAAATTATTAAGTTGTTATGATAGACCGTTTTGATAGTTTTATAGCAAAAGCAAAATATGATGGTCGCTTTCGTTCTATCCCAAACAATAGTCAAAATTTAATTGACCTTTGTAGCAACGATTATCTTGCCATTGATGCCAACGACTTACTAAGGACCGAGTTCTACAACCAATTGGAACCAGATGACCTTGTTATGTCGTCATGCGCATCAAGATTGCTTTCTCGCCATCAAAAAGAATTTTTTGAACTCGAGAACCTTTTGTCGTCGCTATACTCTAAAGAAATACTGCTATACAATAGCGGCTATCACGCAAACACTGGAACTGTTTCCGCAATTGCAGGAAACGAATCTCTAATAATTGCCGACAAACTTGTTCACGCCAGCATTATCGACGGATTAATTTTAGGTAAGACAAATTTCAAGAGATTCAAGCATAACGATTTATCGCATTTGCTAAAACTTCTTGAAGATAATTACAACAAATACGAAGACATCTTTGTAATTGTTGAGTCTATTTACAGCATGGACGGTGATATATGCGATTTGAAGAAACTCTCCAAAATAAAGAAACAATATCCTAATGTTTTTCTATATGTTGATGAGGCTCACGGGTTTGGCGTCAGAGGAAGCAGAGGCTTAGGGCTATGCGAAGAAACTGGCACTATAAATGATATTGATATTATCGTTGGAACTTTAGGTAAGGCCATTGCTTCACACGGTGCTTTTGTCGCCACTAATGAAACGTTTAAGAACTATCTAATAAACAAATCCCGAAGTTTTATATTTTCTACTGCAATCCCTCCTATTTCTTGCAAATGGAGCAAATTTGTTATAGAAAAAATGATTGGGATGACAAAGGAAAGACAAAACCTATTAAAGGTTAGTGAAATATTAAACAGTAATTTAGAGGAAATAAATGGCAACATACGCAGCAATTCGCAAATAGTGCCTCTAATGGCAGGAAGCAACGATAGAGCCATTGGAATTTCCAACAGACTTAAAGAAAAAGGTTATTTGTCATTACCGATAAGAAAGCCAACTGTTCCGGAAGGTCTCGAACGTGTTAGATTAAGCATTAACGCTGCATTTACAGAAGAAATGGCTTATAAACTTTTATCAGACATCAAACAAATTTTATGAACTATAAATTTATAAATAAAGATATTGACAACAATGCTATATTGTTCTTTGCTGGTTGGGGTATGGATAAAAATCCTTTCCTGTGGGCAAAAAACTTGCCATTGGATTTTATCGTTATTTATGATTACTCCAACTTTGAGTTGGAGTTAGACTTGTCTCGCTACAAAAACATATATGTTTTTGCCTGGTCATTCGGCGTATATGCTGCATCGAAATGGATGGCAACATCAGAAAGGCCCATTCTATCAGTCGCTATTAATGGAACGCCAAAACCAATTGACAACAATTATGGGATTCCTGTAAAAATCTTTGAAGGGACCTTGGACAATCTTTCCGAAATGTCTCTACAAAAATTTAACAAACGCATGTGCGGCTTGACTAATTTAAAGGTTTTCAATGCCAACAAGCCAAATCGGAGTATTGCTTCTCTTAAAAACGAATTAGTCGCTATGGATGAAGCAAACAAGCAAAATACAGAACCATATAACAATTGGGACAAGGTTTTCATTTCTGGCAAAGACTATATTTTCCCTACCGAAAACCAGAAACGATTCTGGAACGAGACAACTGCTGTAACAATTGACTTGGAAGATGATTTCCATTTTCCAAATGATTTTCAAACTATTTTTGAATCTTGCTTTATAGACAAAGAATCTGTCAAACAAAAATTTGAAAACAGTTTCAAAAAATATGATGACTATGCCATTGGTCAAAACAAAATAGCAGAAGAACTGATGATAAAATGGCAAAAGTATCCAATAAAAAAAGATTCTACTGTTTTAGAAATTGGCTGCGGAACTGGATTATTTTCAAAAAAATATTCAGGGATAATCATGCCAAAGAAAATATATCTTAACGACATTGCATCTATCCCTGACTCTGTTTTGCCTAAAACATATAATTATGAAAAAATTGAAGGCGATGCAGAAACTTGCGAATTGCCAGATAACGTGGATTATATTGTCTCAACATCAGCCATGCAATGGTTTGAAAACCCGTCATGCTTTATAAAAAAGACATTCAGTATTCTGAACGATAACGGTTTCCTTGTTATTTCAACTCTTGGCAACCAAAATATGATAGAGTTGAGAAACTTTTTCAAATCATCGCTAAACTACACCAATTCCGAGAATTGGAGAAAGATGGCAGAAGATGCCGGATACACTGAAATAGAAGTGTCTGAAGAATGCATTAAAATATATTATAATTCTATACACGATCTTCTAAAAGGGCTTAAGAGCACTGGTGTAAACGCTTTAAAATCGGCAGGTTATTTAAATAAAACAACGCTTTTAAGAATGGAAAAAGATATGCCGAAAGAAAACGGCAAATATTTTATATCATTCAATCCTATATACATAATTGCTAAAAAGTAAGAAAATGAAAGAAACAATATTTATTAGCGGCATAGGCACTAACGTTGGCAAAAGTTATGCTACAGGGTGGTTCGCTAACGAACTATCCAAGCAATGCAAATCAGTCATAACACTCAAAATGATTCAGACTGGAAACGAAGGGTATTCTGAAGACATTGAAATACACCGCAAATTAATGGGATTGCCGATTCTTGAAATAGACAAGAAATTCATAACTGCACCAATTATAATGACTTATCCAGCCTCTCCGCATCTTGCAGCGAAAATCGACAATTGCAATATTGACCTTTCAAAAATAGAAAAATCGCAAGATACTCTATATAAAGAATATGACATTATTCTAATGGAAGGCGCAGGAGGTCTTATGGTTCCTATTACAGAAGACTATCTGACAATTGACTACATCAAAGATAGGAACATTCCAATGGCTCTTGTTACAAACGGCCAATTAGGCTCTATAAACCACACCCTGCTATCTTTAGAAGCAATTAAAAATAGAAATATAAAACTAAAATACGTTATCTACAATTCTTTTTTTGACGAAGATAAAACTATCGCAAAAGAGACATTGAAATATTTAGAAAACAAAATCAAAAACGACTTTGAAGATTGCAGTTTTCTGGTAATGTAAAATAACAACTATGGTTTTGACAGAAGATTATACAATATCAATAACAAAAGAATTAATAGCAAAACTACCACGGGTACAATTTAAAGGAAAAATTAGAGTAATTGACTCCGACGAGACTATGGAAGAAGCCATATCCACACTCAGACAGTCAAATATTCTTGGGTTTGACACAGAGTCAAAACCCGTTTTTAGAAAAGGAACAAAAACCCATGTTTCGCTTATTCAAATTTCAGCAGGTGAAACATGTTTTTTGTTTCGAGTAAGGATGATTAACGACATTTCCCCGCTAAAGGAAATTCTTGAAAATAAAGACATTGTAAAAGTTGGACTATCAATACACGACGACTTTCACACATTGTCGAACAACTACAATTTTAAGCCTAAAGGCTTTATAGATCTTCAAAACATCGTCTCTAAACACAAGATTTCGAATATGAGTTTGCAGAAACTTTACGCAATTCTTTTTGATGAGCGTATTTCAAAAAGTCAACAACTATCGAATTGGGATGCCGTTGAACTTACCAGACCCCAAATGTCGTACGCGGCAATAGATGCCTGGGCTTGTGTCAAAATTTATGAGAGACTAAAAACATTCAACCCCGACGAGTCAAAGTATAAAACTCCCATAACCGAAACAGAATGAAATTAAAAAAATCAATATTATTACCAGTAGCACTTTTAATTTACACCTTGGTACTGGCATATTTAGGACGCGACATGATTGAAAATGGCGGCAAAATAGAATACCTTGCAACACTGGGTATTTCTTTGCTGATTATTGTTTTGCTGCACATCGTTCTTAAGAAAAAAGAAAAGACCAAAGATAAAAATAACAAGAACATACAACAAAACAAAAACAATATGGAAAAATAATCATAATATTTTTCCATATTAAACCAATTATTTGTACATTTGTTGACTAACAGAAATTTGATGCAATTAACTTAAATAAAATATATCTATGGATAACGAATTACTCAAACAGGTGACTGAAAAAGCCAATAAATGGCTTACGCCTGAATATGACGAAGACAAGGGCAGCCGTACAGGCTATGTTAGACAACGAAGACAAAACAGACCTAATCGAATCATTCTACAAAGATCTCGAGTTTGGTACTGGCGGTTTGCGTGGCATAATGGGAGCTGGAAGCAACAGAATGAACATATACACTGTTGGTGCTGCGACTCAAGGCCTTTCAAACTATTTAAAAGTTGCTTTTTCAGACCTTCCCGAAATTAAAGTAGTTGTTGGGCACGATGTTAGAAACAATAGTCGCAAATTTGCCGAGATAGTTGCTGATATTTTCTCAGCAAACGGCATCAAAGTATATTTATTTGACTCTTGCCGCCCTACTCCGGAAATGTCATTTGCTATCCGTCACCTCGGTTGCCAAAGCGGTGTTATCATTACTGCTTCTCATAACCCGAAAGAATATAACGGCTACAAAGCATACTGGAACGATGGCGCTCAAATGATTGCGCCTCACGACGTTAACACTATCAAATATGTTAACGAAGTTAAAAGTGTGTCAGAAATCAAATTCAAAGGAGACAAATCTAAAATAGAAATTATAGGAGAAGAAATCGACAATATTTACCTCGATAAAATCAAATCATTGTCACTTAGCCCTGACGCAATCAAAAAGCACAGTGACATGAAGATTGTATATACTCCTATCCACGGAACAGGCATTAAGCTTATCCCAAAATCTTTGAAGAACTTCGGATTCACAAACATTATAGGCGTTCCAGAACAAGAGGTTGAAAGCGGAGATTTTCCAACAGTTGAATCGCCAAACCCAGAAGAACCGTCAGCAATGGCTATGGGTATCCAAAAAGCAAAAGAAACTGGTGCCGATATTGTTATGGCTTCTGACCCAGACGCCGACAGAATTGGCTTGGTTATTCGTGACAACAACGGCGAATATGTTTTGATTAACGGAAACCAAATTCAAATCATTTTCCTTTACTACCTAATTACACGAAATGCAGAACTTGGCAAACTTACAGGCAACGAATATATTGTCAAGACTATCGTAACAACTGAAACAATCAAAAAAATCGCTGATGCAAATAACATTAAAATGTATGATTGCTTCACAGGTTTCAAATGGATTGCAAACGTCATGCGCGAAAATGAAGGCAAGGCTCGCTATCTTGGCGGAGGAGAAGAAAGTTACGGTTTCCTTGCGCAAGATTTCGTTCGCGATAAAGACTCCGTTTCTGCTATTTCTCTAATGGCTGAAATTGCAGCTTGGGCTAAGGAAAAAGGTATGAACATGGCTGAAATGGTTCAAAATATCTATATGACATACGGCTTCTCTCGCGAAAAAGGAATATCTTTAGTTCGAAAAGGGAAGACTGGAGCAGAAGAGATTATAGAAATCATGAAGCAATTCAGAAGCAATCCGCCTAAAGAAATTGCTGGTTCTACTGTTGTCAAAATTAAAGACTATTTATCATTAGAAGAAAAAGACATTACAACAGGCAATGTGACAAAATTGGATATGCCTGCAACTTCTAACGTTCTTCAATTCTTCACAAGCGATGGAACAAAAGTTTCTGTTAGACCTTCTGGTACAGAACCTAAAATTAAATTCTATATTGAAGTACATGATAAATTAGAAAGTGCTGACCAATATCAAGCTGTTCAAGACAGAGCAGACGCTAAGATTGAACAAATCAAAAAAGATCTCGGCATCTAATATTCCATTACATATACTAAACCGCTGATGGGTTGCGTCAAAAATTTTGGCGCAACCCATCATTTTATCTTTAAATCCACAAATAAACGCTAATGTTGGCCATGCATTAAATCAAAAGAGAAAATCTTAATTTTTTACAAAAAAATGGAAGCATCGAAAGATGCTTCCATTTTGTGGGCGTTGACGGATTCGAACCGCCGACCCTCTGCTTGTAAGGCAGATGCTCTGAACCAGCTGAGCTAAACGCCCTCGTTTTTATTTAACGAGTGCAAAGGTAAAACAAATTTTTCAATTTTGCAACATTAACACAAAAAAACTCATAAAACTTATAAATGTGAAGAGTGCAAGGAGCGCTGAGCAACAAGTGCAATTTTAAAGCACCTTAATTGTTAATCCCAATCTGAAAACATTCTCCAACACACTTTAAAATATTAAAGATTCGTAAGAGTTTGTTGAAATATTGTAAGACTCAGAAAAAATTATCATCTTTGCATTAGATAGGATGCGGTCTGACATAAAAATCTAAAACTTCGTTTTTGCTTTTTTCTGCTCTTTCCTTTCACTATCTTTAGATAAGATAGGATACGATTCGGCATAAAAAATCTAAAAACTTCGTTTTTGCTTTTTTCTGCTCTTTCCTTTCACTATCTTTGCATAGTTTTTGTGCAGCAAAGAAGCTGCACCATTTTTATCAAAAATTTAGAATTGTGAAACTGAAATTTATATCACTATTGGCACTTGTAGGTGCTGGATATTACGCATTTGCGCAAAACAATATAGCAGAAGAGGTTGCGTGGGTTGTTGGCGATGAGCCTATCTACAAATCTCAGATTGAAGAGAATTATGCCCAGGCCCAATATGAGAATATATCTATTGACGGAAAGCCTTATTGCGTCATTCCTGAGCAGTTAGCAATAGACAAACTATTCTTGCATCAGGCAGAAATTGATACTATCGAAGTTGAAGACGCACAAGTTCAATCTGAAGTTAATGCTCGTATCAACTTATTTGTTGAAAATCTTGGTTCAAAAGAAAAGGTAGAAGAATATTTCCGTAAAAGTATTCCAGAAATGCGCGAGCAATTGACTGAATTGATGAAAAACCAATATACTATCCAACAGGTTCAACAGGAATTGACAAAAAACGTAAAGGCAACTCCTGCTGACGTTAGAAAATATTTTGAAAGTCTTTCGCAAGATAGCATTCCATTCATCCCAATGCAGGTTGAAACACAAATTATAAGTATTAAACCGGTTATACCACAACAAGAAATTGAAGAGGTAAAATCTCGTCTTAGAGATTATGCAAAACGAGTAAATAGTGGCGAAACTGAATTTTCAACACTTGCTATCCTTTACTCACAAGACGGCTCATCTGCCAGAGGCGGTGAAATCGGTTTCAAAGGAAGGACAGAACTATTATCAGAATATGCAAGCGTTGCTTTCAACCTTACAGACCCTAAAAAGGCTTCAAAGATTGTTGAAACAGAGGCTGGGTTCCACATCATTCAGCTAATTGAAAAGCGAGGAGATAAAATCAACACACGCCATATTCTTCTCAAGCCAAAAGTTGCAGACAAAGAACTCGTTGACGGTATTAACCGCCTTGACTCACTCCGCAGTGATATTCTTGACAAGAAATTCACTTTCGAAGATGCAGCACCATACGTTTCTCAAGACAAGGATACAAGAAACAACCAAGGCTTAATGATTAACCCGTCAACATTGAATGCAAAATTTCAAATGTCACAACTTCCTCAAGATATTGCAAAACAAGTTGACAAATTAAAAGTTGGAGAAATATCAAAAGCATTCACGATGATTGACCCGTCAACAAACAGAGAAATCGTTGCAATCGTCAAACTAAAAGCGCGCCACGAGGGTCATAAAGCTAATCTGCGTGATGACTATGAAGTTATCAAAAAAATGTATGAAGCCTCTGCTAAAAACAAAATCATTGCAGACTGGATAGACAAAAAGATAGAAAACACCTACACATACATTGAAGAAGGTTGGCGAAACTGCGAATTCAAGCACAAAGGGTGGATAAAATAAAAATATATGACGAAAATAAATAAAACACAAGACACCGGAGGGCATAAGATTCAAAACGTAATCTTGTGCCTTTTGGCAATTTGTGCACTAAATATTATTTATGGAGACAACGTGCGTGGCCAATCCAAAAAGCAAAGCAAAACCACTCCTAAATTAGAGAAAAAAGACTCAGCCAAAAAGGCCTCAAAACTCAAACCAACGATTCCGTCAGCGGACCGTTATCAAAAGGGACGCGTCTTCCTTGAATACGCCGACAAACTCTCAATGGATGAAGTTATAAGTCCTGAATATCAAGTTCTTAATGGCAACGTTAAGTTCCGTAAAGGAGATATGTATATGTTTTGTGACAGTGCACACTTCTATGACAAAAAAAACTCCTTATACGCATTTGGAAATGTAAGAATGGAGCAAGGTGACACGCTTTTTGTATATGCGGACCAACTATATTACGATGGCAACGAAGACCTTGCCAAATTGCGAAACAACGTAAGAATGGAAAACAGAAATGTCACTCTGTTTACCGACAGCCTTGACTATGACTTAATTGCAAATATCGGCTACTATTTTGAAGGTGGCAAGATTGTTGATGAGAAAAACGAACTTATATCCGTTTATGGTCAATATGCTCCAGACACAAAAGACACCGAATTCCTTTTCGACGTTGAAATGACAAACGAGAAATTCAAACTAATAACAGACACTCTCTATTATAACACAACTACAAAAATCGCAGATATCGTTGGCTACACAACGATGGTATCCGATAGCAGTATAATATACTCTGACAAAGGATGGTACGATACAAACACCGACCAAGCCACCCTCTACAACAGATCACTGATTATTACAAAAGACAACCAAAAACTCACAGGAGATACAATATTCTACAACAGAGCAGAAGGCTATGGAGAAGTTTTTGGCAATATGATTCTTACTGATTCTGTCAAATCAACATCTATTCTTAGTGATTACGGATACTATAATGAGAAAAGCGACAGTACATTTGCAACAAAAAAAGCGCTTGCAATGGAATATTCACAGAAAGACACTCTATTTCTACATGGAGATACAATAAAAAGTTTTCTCATTGACAACGATTCAACAAGACTAATGACAGCATATCCCAATGTCAGATTCTACAGAATCGACATTCAAGGAGTTTGTGACTCACTTGTATTCACATCAAGAGATTCTATGCTATATATGCACCGTCATCCTGTTTTATGGAATGAGAAAAGACAAGTTTCGGGGAATATAATAAAAGTGCATTTCAACGACAGTACCGCAGACAAAGCATATTTACCTGAATATGGAATGCTTGCTGAGCATATAGACGAAACATTCTACAATCAACTATATGGCAAGGAAATGATAGCGTATTTCAACGGCAAAGAAATGACTCGCCTTGACGTAAACGGCAATGTTCAAGCGATACTTTTGCCAATGGAAAACGATTCTACATATAATAAAATTGTAAGTGCAGAAGGCAGTTTCCTTACCATAGATCTAAAAGAGCAAAAAATGGAAAAACTTCGTCTATGGCCAGACGTTACAGGCAAAGTAATACCTATTTACCTTTCAAAAAAATCAGATCATTTCCTTAAAAGCTTTGCTTGGTATGAAGAAATAAGACCTAAAAACAGGTATGATATATTCGAATTCCCCGAAGCAATGAAAGCGCTTCTAAGTTCTCCAGAAACAATAGCACCTGTTCGAAGAATAAGAGAAGAACAATAAAGAAAACAACTATGTCAGATATTATAAAACTATTACCAGATTCAGTAGCCAATCAAATAGCAGCAGGAGAGGTTATCCAGCGGCCAGCATCAGTCATAAAAGAGTTGGTAGAAAATGCCATAGACGCTGGTGCTTCATCTATTAAAATAGTCCTTAAAGATGCAGGCAGAACTTTGATTCAGGTTATAGACAATGGTTCTGGCATGTCTGATACTGATGCAAGACTTGCTTTTGAAAGGCATTCTACATCAAAAATAACAAATGCAAACGATCTATTCTCTTTACATACAATGGGATTCCGCGGAGAGGCGCTTGCTTCCATAGCGGCTATTGCTCAAGTTGAACTTAGAACAAGAAAAAAAGGAGCAGAAATGGGAACTAAACTATGCATTTCCGCTTCCAAATGCGAATCTCAAGAACCAGACTTCTGTCAGGAAGGCTCTAACTTTATGATTAAGAACATTTTCTTCAACGTTCCAGCAAGAAGAAAATTTCTAAAAAGCAATAAAGTTGAACTCAGCAATATTGTCAAAGAATTTGAAAAGTTAGCATTAGTAAACCACTCTACGGAATTTATGCTTATAAACGATGACAGCACAATATTCCAACTAATGGCAGGCGACTCTTTTAAGAAGCGCATAGCGTCACTGTTTACACGATCTATTGAGCAACAACTAATTACAATTGAAACAGAGACAACGCTAATTAAAATAAGCGGTTTTATTGGACGACCTGAAAATGCAAGGAAAAGAAATGCTTTGCAATTCTTCTTTGTAAACGGCCGACATATGCGTCATCCATATTTTCACAAGGCGATAATGAACTGCTATGACCAACTAATTCCTGCTGACGAGCAACCAAACTACTTTATAAACTTCGAAGTTGCCCCATCGACTATCGACGTTAACATCCACCCTACCAAAAGTGAAATAAAGTTTGAAAACGAGCAAGTTATATGGCAGATTATTTATGCAGCTGTGAAAGAGGCATTAGGGAAGTTCAGTGCAATTCCATCAATTGACTTTGATACTGAAGGCATTTTCGAAATCTCGATGGACACTAACACCAACACCCCTGAACAACCGAAAGTTCAAGTTGACCCAACTTATAATCCCTTTACGGATCAACGCAGGGCTTCTACATCTGCTCCTGCTACACATAATTCAAAGTTTGGCAATTTCAATAATGATAATTTAGACAATTGGGAAGCACTTTACGAAAGTTTTGAAAACAAAAAACCAGCAGAAGCAACCCAAACAGTTGAAAGCTCATTTAGTTTTGAAACTACAAATAAGAAAGAATCAAACATATTCTCAAGCAAATTTTCTGAAAGCCACTTTGGAAAACAATATATGCAACTTAAAAGCAAATATATTGTCACTTGCGACCAGTTTGGAATTTTGCTAATTGACCAGCATAGAGCTCATGTTAGAATTCTTTTCGACAAAATGATGGATGCAACAACTATTGGTATAGTTGAATCACAGCGCGTACTTTTTCCTGAGGTTTTGCAACTGTCTCCAGCACAAGACCCTATAGTAGAAGAACTGTCTGAAACTTTAGAAAGTATGGGTTTTGACATTTCTTTCTTAGGCAATTCATCTTGGGCGATAAACAGCGTGCCAGCAATCCTAAACGGATTAAATGCCAAAGAATTTATATCCGACATTATAGACTCAGCCATTACCGGCGGAAAGGAATTACCTCAAAAAATAAAGGAACATATCGCCCTTTCATCTGCAAAAGCAACGGCAATTCAGCATGGAAAGATTCTTACTAATGAAGAAATGGCTATGCTCGCTTCAGATTTATTTAGCTGTAAGGAACAAAATTACACACCTGACGGAAAAATTATTATTTCTACTATTTCAAACGATGAAATAGCGAAACTCTTTTTATAAACCATAAAATTCTCATAGTTATGAAAAGTCTAAAATATATAATGCTGTCAATCTCCCTTATCGGTTTGATGTCAGCCGAGGCACAATCACTTACGCAAGCGAAAAAATGGTTTAATGCCGGCAATTACGAAAAGGCTTTGCCTGTATTCCAAAAGCAACTCAAAAGCAGACCAAAAAGATCTGATTTAAACAATTATGTCGGAGTATGCCTCTTCCAAATGGGCAGTGTTGAAGCATCATTAAAATATCTCAATAATGCAGCAGCAAAGGAAGCAGAAGCAAATGCATGCCTTGCAATATACAATTTTGACAAAATGAATTACAAAGAGGCAGAAGACTATCTTACAGAGTTTGAAGAACTTAAAGAAAAAGATATTCAAATGCCTTCTTTAGACCGCGTCAAAAAAGGTGTTACAATGCTCAATAATGTTGAAAAAATTGTTATCGTTGACAGCATTGTCGTGGATAAAGCAGACTTCTTTACACACTATAAACTTGCACCAGAGGCTGGCTCTCTTAATACAACAGACATTCTTCCATACGAAAAGCCGGGAATTAATACTACTGTTTTCGTTCCTGAATCAGGGCAAAGAATGATTTGGGCGATGGAAGACAGCATTGGTAAAACTCACATAGCAGAAACTTACAAACTGTTAGGTGGAAAATGGGATAAATACACATTACTTCCTTCTGAGACCCTTAGTGGAAACGGAGACGTAAACTATCCTTTTGTTATGGCTGACGGAATAACGCTTTACTATGCCTGCAATGGAGACAACTCTATTGGAGGTTACGATATATTCAAATCAAGAAAAGACGCAATAACAGGAAATTATCTTGACCCTCAAAATATCGGATACCCATATAATTCACCATACGATGATTATCTTCTTGCCATTGACGAAATGACAGGTGCTGGTTGGTGGGCTACTGACAGAAATCAATATCCAGACAAAATAACAATATACGTATTCCAGCCGAACAACTTTCGTAGTAACTATGACGCTGATACAGACGATGTTTATAGCCTTGCGGCGATAAAAAGCATAAAAGATTCTTGGACTGAAGATAATTACGACGACTTTATTCAAAGCATTAAAGAGAATACTATGGTTAAAGAGCAAGAAGAAGTGGACTTTATCTTCCATCTTAATAACGACATAACATATACTAAATATTCTGATTTCAAGAGTAATGAAGCACGTAGTCTTATGCAAGAACGAACAAAATACATCAACTTTCTAAATGATGTAAAAAAACAGCTAAACGAAATGAGGATAAAATTCCATAAGGCAAATCTGCACAAAAGCATAAATACTCTTCTGAAATTGTAGTTCTTGAGCGTACAATTATTAAAAATTCCGCAGAACTGCAAAATATTGAAAAGGCCATCAGAGTGGCTGAATTACCAAAATTAAAGAATAGGAAATGATTGATTTTAAAACAATAAACGAGGTTTCTCTCCTTTATAATTTTCACTCGCACACCCCCTATTGCGATGGACATTCTCCAATGAGGGACTACATTGTTGAAGCTATTGCAAACGGATTCACCCATTATGGCTTCACCCCACACTCTCCTGTACCGTTCGATTCTCACTGTAATATTGAGGTGGAAGATTTAGATAATTATATCAGAGACTTCAATGCTATTAAAGAAGAGTTTGGCGATAGAATCAATTTGTACAAGTCATTAGAAATTGATTATCTTAATGATGAATGGAGTGCAACAAACAAAATTATCGAAAATTTGAACCTTGATTACAAATTAAGTTCAATACATTTCGTTCCATGCAATGACTTTTTTGTTGATACCGACGGCAGATTTGACAATTTCAAGATGAAAATGGATAAATATTTTGACAACGACATTGAATATGTTGTCAAGGCCTTCTATAATCAAACAATAAAAATGATTGAGCACGGAGGCTTTGATATTATCGGCCACTTTGACAAAATTGGTCAGAACGCTTCATACTTCAAGCCGGGAATTGAAGTCGAAGATTGGTACAACAGGCTTGTTATCATGACTATAGAAGCAATAAAAGATACCGGTTTAGTCGCTGAAATTAATACAAAATCATACAACGACCACAATCGCTTTTTCCCTAATGAACGCTATTTTGAATTAGTAAAAAAATACGAAATCCCTGTAATTTTCAATTCTGATTCACATTATTCAGCTAAAATAAATGAGAACAGAATGAACGCTATTAAAACATTTTACAACAAATAAGACATGCCAGTAAGAGTTCCAGATACACTTCCAGCAGTAGAAGAATTAAGAAAAGAAAATATATTCGTCATTGATGAAAAGAGAGCATCAACTCAGGATATACGTCCTTTAAAGATTGCTATTCTAAACCTTATGCCCCTAAAATTAATGACTGAAACAGACTTGCTCAGACTAATATCAAATACACCTTTACAGGTTGAACTTGACCTCGTTTTACCTGATGGACATAACTGGAGCAACACTCCAAAAGAGCACTTGGATACTTTCTACAAGTCATTTAACGATATTAAGGATAATAACTATGACGGCTTCATCATTACTGGTGCTCCAGTCGAAATGGTAAACTTTGAGGATGTTGACTACTGGGACCAACTGCAGCAATTCTTTGATTGGGCAAGAAAACATGTAACATCAACAATATATATATGTTGGGCTGCCCTGGCTGGACTTTACCACAACTACGGAATACAAAAACACGTATTGCCAAAGAAAATTTCAGGAATTTTTCCTCATAGGGTTTTGGATAAAAGCAATCCCCTATTCCGTGGCTTTGATGACAAGTTCTACGTTCCACATAGCAGACACAGCGAAGTGAGGAAAGAGGATATTCTCAAAATTCCTCAACTAAAAATTCTTTCAGAAAGCGACGAAAGTGGTGTTTATATAATCATGGCCCGCAACGGCAGAGAAATTTATATTACAGGGCATTCTGAATACTCGCCTTATACACTTGATTTTGAATATCATCGTGACTTGGAAAAAGGAATGAATCCATCAATTCCAAAGAACTATTATGAAGATGATGACCCAAATAAAGCACCTATCGTCAAATGGAGAAGCCACGCAAACCTTCTGTTTACAAACTGGCTTAACTATTTTGTTTATCAAGAAACGCCTTACGACATAAGACAAATCAAAGAATGAACAAACTAACTAATATAGAACTTCTTTCACCAGCAAAGAATGCTGAAACTGCGATAGCGGCTGTTCAACACGGAGCAGACGCCGTATATATTGGGGCTCCTAAATTTGGAGCTAGGGCTGCTGTTGGCAATAGTCTTGAGGACATTGCCAAAGCGGTTGACTATGCACATCATTTCAATTCAAAAATATACTCTACTGTAAATACTGTTCTTTATGATAGTGAATTGAAAGAAGCGGAAAAGATGATTCGCGACCTATACAGAATTGGTGTTGACGCTATCATTGTTCAAGATATGAGTATCCTTAGGATGGACATTCCCCCGATCCAACTTCACGCCAGCACTCAATGCGATATAAGAACGCCTGAAAAAGCAAAATTTTTGGAAAACGTAGGTTTTTCACAACTCGTTTTGGCAAGAGAATTGACCATTGAGGAGATTAAAGCAATACGCAATGCTGTTTCTGTTCCGTTAGAATATTTTGTTCATGGCGCTTTGTGCGTTAGTTATAGTGGCAGATGCAACGCCAGTTGCTACTTCAAGGACCGAAGTGCAAACCGTGGTGAATGCTCACAAATTTGCCGTCTTCCGTATAACGTATATGATGAAGATGGTCTAATTCTTAAAGAAAAGCATATTCTGTCACTAAAGGATTTCAACTTGAGCGACAGACTTGAAGACCTTCTCGAAGCTGGTGTTTCTTCTTTTAAAATAGAAGGTAGGCTTAAAGAGGTTCAGTATGTAAAAAACATTACTGCACTTTACAATAAACGCTTAAACGAGATATGTAAAAGAAATCCAGACAAATACAGAAGAAGTTCTTTTGGAACTTGCGAATACTATTTTGAACCTAATCCAGAGAAGAGTTTCAATAGAGGCTTTACTCATTACTTTAATGAAACAAGAAACCCTAAACAGAAACTCGCATCTATTTACAGTCCAAAATCAATTGGTGAAAAAGTAGGTACGGTCCAAAAATGCTATAAAAACACGATTACTATAAAAGGTAATGCTAATTTAGCAAACGGCGATGGTCTCGTGTATATAAAAAATGATGAATTATTTGGATTCCGGGCAAACAAAGTTACTGGTAACAGCATACAACTGCTTAATAATATTCAAATTGCTCCAGGTACTACCATATACAGAAACCTTGACAAATCGTTCTCTGACCTACTTTCAAAAGACTCTGCAACAAGAAAAATAGGCATTTCCGTAGCATTAGCAAAAACTGAAAAAGGTTTAAGAATTGACGGTTTTGATGAAATCGGAAATGCATGCTCTGCATTTTACCCTTTTGAAGCAGAAAAGGCCAAAAATGACCAGACTGATTACCAAAAAAGGATTATTTCCAAACTTGGTAATACAAACTATGTATTGCACAACTTAGATAACAATGCTGTTTCTGGCCTGTTTATCCCTGCTTCTATTCTCACCGAAATAAGAAGGATAATTATAGAGTCTCTTGAATCGTCTCAAAGAACAAACTACAAGTTTGCATATCGTAAAGAAGAAGATAAAAAAGCCAAATGTCCATACGGAAACCTTATATTCTCTGACAATGTTGCAAACAGTTTGTCAAGAGCATTTTACACTGAGCACGGAGCAGAATCCATTGAACCAGCAATGGAAGTATCTAAAGATCTGAAAAACCCTATCTTGATGACAACAAGATACTGCATTCGACGCCAATTAGACGCTTGCCTAAAAGAAAAGGAACACAACAAAATTGGCAAACACCTTGTTTTGGAAAGCAACGATATCAAAATGAGTGTTGAATTTGATTGCAAGAACTGTCAGATGATTTTACGAAAATTGTAATAATATGGCAAGGCATAACGACTTTGGGAAAAAGGGAGAAGAAGCAGCACGAGACGTTCTGCTACGCAATGGTTATATCATTCGTGAAACTAACTGGAGATGTGACAAATACGAAATCGACATTGTTGCCGAAAAAGATACCCGATTGATAGTTGTAGAAGTAAAAACCAGAACCTCTCCTATTAATGACCTTACAAAAGTTATTACCAAAAAGAAAATTGCAAATATTATAAATGCAGGAAAAGCATACTTAGCAATGAACAAACTCCCATACGAATTACAGTTTGACATCATATTACAAATCGGCGAAGCCGATGATTTTGAAACTGAGCACATAGAAGACGCAATAATCCCACCTTTAAAAACATATTAAAATACCTGTAAGATTATGACAAGCCGCCCTACATGTTCTGCGAGATACTATGGAAATTCAAAATCCCGCAGAACTGAGCTTTTAAATGAACGAACATTTATTAATTTATCTATTTAGTCGTCCCTTAAGAATGTTATTATTTACTGGTATTCAATAATTTAATCAATAAAATTCTTTGATAAATCTGCAAGTTTTCGTACCTTTAGGTCAAGAAACTTGCAGATTTTATAATTAAAAAGACGAATAATACTCCATCTTTATTCAGCGACCTGTCTGATATTCTGAACCAATCACACCCTCTTTACCGTCTGGCGGACAAAATAGATTGGGAAAAATTTGAAACTGCATTTCAACCTTTGTATTGTCAGGACAACGGCCGTCCTGGCAAGCCAATTCGTTTAATCTTAAAGAGAATCACGACTATGACAAATTGCTCGAACTCTTTGAAACTATTCTTTTCCAAAGACGTGATAGCCGGAAAAAGATTTATTCCATTCATGAACCTGATGTACAATGTATGAGCAAAAGTAAAGAACATAAGAAATACGAATTTGGTAATAAGGTATCCATAATACGTTCTGTTACAGGCGTTATTCTTGGTGCCATGCCCTTTCGCAATGAATATGACGGTCATACCATCGAGTCTTCCTTAGAACAGGTAGAACGGTTAACCAGGCGAAAAATTAAACTACTGGCAGGAGACAGAGGATACAATGGCAAGAAGGAAATTAACGTGACAAAGATCATAATTCCCGATGTTCCCAAGAAGTCAGACAGCCGATATCAGAGGTCGAAAAAGCATAAACTCTTCTGCAAGCGTGCAGGCATAGAACCGACAATAGGTCACTTAAAGTCAGATTACCGATTGGACCGCAACTTTTATAAGGGTGTGGTGGGAGATACTGTGAATATACTGATGGCCGCTACGGCATACAACTTCAAAAGAGCCATGAAAGCTCTTTGTTGCATACTTCAAAAAATTTGCGAGATACTGTGCTTGAACAATATCTCGCAAAAATTAGCTTTTTAAGGGACGACTATTTAGAAACCCATATATAAAAACAAACTCACAAATAAAACAGTTTTATAAAAAAAATGGAAGCATCAAAAAGATACCTCCATCTTGTGGGCGTTGACGGATTCGAACCGCCGACCCTCTGCTTGTAAGGCAGATGCTCTGAACCAGCTGAGCTAAACGCCCTCATTTGTTTTACGTGTGCAAAGGTACAACATTTTTTTTATTCTGCAATAGCAAATTTGATTTTTCCTCAAAAAAAGTGCATTTTTCTTCTTTTATAATAAAAACCGGCCTATAATAAAGTTTATTTTACTGCCAACTATTACCTTTGTAATATTAAGGCACAAAAATTCATGACCGAAACAATTAAATAATGAACAAAATTTTGATTATAGATGACGAACCAACAATACGAATGCTACTTAGCCGCATTCTTGAATTGGAGGGTTACGAAGTTTTCAAAGCAAAAGACCGAATCTCCGGTTATGACCTACTAAGAAGAAATGAAGTACAGGTAATTCTCTGTGATGTTTTCCTGCCAGACGGCAACGGAGTTGACATGGTTCCTGAACTGATTGCAATCTCTCCAAAATCTAAAGTTATTCTACTAACAGCACACGGCAATATCCCTGACGGCGTTCAAGCAATAAAGAACGGTGCATTTGACTATATAGTTAAAGGTGATGATAATAAGAAAATCATACCTATAGTCAGCAGAGCCATGGACTCAATAGATAAAGAAACAAAGGTTAGCAAAAAGACTACCCTTCAAGAGGCACGACACATATCTTCTTTTGACAATATCATCGGCAAATCCAAATCATTACAATCTGCCATAACTCTTGCAAAAAAAGTTGCCGGTACGGATGTCCCCGTCCTTATTACTGGCGAAACAGGTACTGGTAAAGAAGTTTTTGCGCAAGCAATACATAATGCCAGCAAAAGAAGCGGCAAGGCATTCGTTGCTGTAAACTGCTCTGCATTCAGCCACGAATTGCTGGAAAGTGAAATCTTCGGACACAAGGCTGGTTCTTTTACTGGTGCAACGAAGGATAAGAAAGGACTTTTTGAAGAGGCTAATAATGGCACAATATTTCTTGATGAAATCGGCGAAATGTCATTCGACTTGCAAGCGAAATTACTTCGCGTTCTAGAAACAGGAGAATTTATAAAAGTAGGAGACACAAAACCAACTAAAGTAAATGTACGCGTTATATCCGCTACAAACCGCAAACTTAAAGAGGAAATTGCCAATCAGCGATTCCGAGAAGACCTTTTCTTCCGACTTTCCGTATTCCAAATAGCCCTACCCTCTCTTATCGAAAGGAAAGAAGACATACCTCTTCTGGCTAAATCATTTATGGAGCGTCTTGGTCCTCAATTAGACCAAAACATAACCAATATTACTGATGAATGCCTTGAAACAATGCAAAATTACTCATGGCCAGGAAATGTTCGAGAATTGCAAAATGTCATCGAACGTGCTATGATTGTTTGCGATAAAGAAATTGCAGTTTGCGACCTTCCTATTGAAATGCTGACCGACACAAACAAGGCTCTTCCAACAGAAGAAACCGCATTGGACCTACCTACTGTTGAAAAGAACCATATTATACGCGTTCTGCAATTCACAAAAGGAAATAAAACCGAAACCGCACGATTATTAAAAATCGGACTTACTACTTTATATAGAAAACTGGAAGAATACGGCATATAGCCATTAGCAAATATCCCCCTCTACCCTTTCATTTTGGAAAAACCTTTCCATTTTGAAAGGGTTTTCTTTTTGGCACCAACATACGCCAAATTCATAAACCATTAGTTTACAACAACATGCAACACGCCATACCAGTTTGGCACTCGCTTTGCAGATATACCAATGAAAATTAATGTCTAACTAAAAACAAAGAATTATGGATTTAATCTCAATTGGATTTTTGGTTTGTATGCTAAGTGGCATCCTATGCTTTTGGCTATTCTACAAATGTATCGATTGGTTTGAAAAAATCTAACTAAAAAACAAATTGTTATGTACACAGCATTATTCATTATCGGCTTAATCATGTTTGCTTATTTGATGTACGTTCTCATCAAGCCGGAAAAATTCTAAACAAGTTATGGAAACAGAAATTTTAGGTGTAATTCTACAAATAGTACTGCTTATCGGACTTAGCATTCCGTTGGGCAAATATATAGCGAAAGTCTATAAAGGCAACAAATCATGCCTTGACTTTTTAAAACCAGTAGAAAAGTGGATATACAAACTCAGCGGCGTCAATCCAGAAGAAGAGATGGATTGGAAACAATTCCTCCGCACATTGCTCGTTGTTAACCTCTTCTGGTTCGTATGGGGTATGGTCCTTTTAGTTATCCAGGGTATTCTGCCACTTAACCCAGACGGCAACTTAGGACAGACAGCTCACCAGGCTTTCAACACCTGCATATCTTTCATGGTAAACTGCAATTTGCAGCACTACAGCGGAGAGAGCGGTCTTACTTATTTCACACAACTCTTCGTCATCATGCTCTTTCAATTCCTCACCGCAGCAACTGGTATGGCGGCAATGGCAGGAATTATGAAAGCGCTTGCTGCAAAAACAACCCATACAATCGGAAACTTCTACAAATACCTTGTTCTTAGTGTAACAAGAATACTACTTCCGTTGTCATTGATAGTAGGATTTATTCTTATTCTTGAAGGCGTTCCTATGGGCTTTGACGGCAAGATGGAAGTAACAACGCTCGAAGGCGTTGAACAGCAAATCTCACAAGGTCCAACAGCAGCAATCGTCCCAATCAAGCAATTAGGAACAAACGGTGGTGGTTATTTCGGCGTCAACTCATCACACCCGCTTGAAAACACTACCTATTTGACAAATATGGTTGAATGCTGGTCAATCCTAATCATCCCGATGGCTATGGTACTCGCTTTTGGTTTCTACATCGGACGCAAGCGACTTGGCTACAGCATCTATGGTGTTATGCTATTCGCATTCCTTGCTGGGGTTGTTATAAATGTCAGCCAAGAAATGGGAGGCAACCCAAGGATTGATGAGATGGGAATCACCCAAGACGGAGGTGCTATGGAAGGAAAAGAAGTTCGTATCGGCTCTGCAAATTCCGGTTTATGGAGCGTTGTAACAACAGTAACATCAAATGGATCTGTAAACTCAATGCACGACTCAACAATGCCACTTTCTGGTATGGTTGAAATGCTCAATATGCAAATTAATACATGGTTTGGCGGAGTTGGAGTTGGCTGGATGAACTACTTTACATTTATCATTATCGCCGTATTCATTAGTGGCCTTATGGTTGGAAGGACACCGGAATTCCTCGGTCACAAAGTGGAAGCAAGAGAAATGAAAATTGCATCGATAGTAGCCCTTCTCCACCCGTTCATCATCTTGGTAGGCACAGCTCTTGCAGCATACCTGTTCGTACATGCTCCAAGCTTCGTTGAAAGCGAAGGTGGCTGGCTAAACAACCCTGGTTACCACGGTTTAAGCGAAATCCTTTACGAGTACACCTCTTGCGCCGCAAATAACGGTTCTGGTTTTGAAGGCCTCGGTGACAATACTTGGTTCTGGAACTTTTCATGCGGAATAATTCTTATTCTGTGCAGATTTATACCTATTATAGGACAAGTTGCCATTGCTGGCATCCTTGCTAAAAAGAAATACATTCCCGAAGGCGAAGGCACTTTGAGAACCGACACTTGCACATTCGGTATCACAACATTCGTAGTGATTTTCATTGTAGCAGCATTGTCTTTCTTCCCTGTACAGGCACTAAGCACAATTGCTGAACATCTAACCCTTTAAACGAAAACTGAAATGAAATCAAACAAAAATGCTTCCCTATTTCAAAAGGATCAAGTTATAGAAAGCATCAAGCAGTCATTCATAAAATTAAACCCACGCATTATGGTGAAAAACCCTATAATGTTCACAGTAGAAGTATGTACTGCAATCATGCTGCCCGTTACTATATATTCACTTTTCAGCAGTGATCAAGGCTCATTCCTTTATAACTTGCTGATTTTCATTATTCTTCTTTTCACACTGCTCTTTGCCAACTTTGCCGAGGCTATTGCCGAGGCAAGGGGCAAAGCTCAAGCAGAAAGTTTGAGAAAAACCCGTGAGGAAACTCCTGCTAAATTAGTTGTGGACGGCAAAATGAAAGTAATCAGCAGTTCACAATTAAAGAAAGGCGATGTGTTTATTTGCGAAGCAAACGACGTTATCCCTTCTGACGGTGAAATAATTGAGGGTTTTGCTTCAATCGATGAAAGTGCAATAACAGGAGAATCTGCCCCCGTTATCAGAGAAGCAGGTGGCGACAAGAGCAGTGTCACAGGCGGAACAAAAGTATTATCAGACCAAATCAAAGTCGTTGTCACAACGCAACCAGGCGAAAGTTTCCTTGACAAAATGATAGCCTTGGTAGAAGGAGCATCACGACAAAAGACTCCAAACGAAATAGCATTGACAATCCTTTTGGCGGTATTCACTCTTGTGTTTCTAATAGTATGCATAACACTTAAACCATTTGCAGACTACACTGGAACAGTAATTACTATTGCGTCATTCCTTTCTCTTTTCGTTTGCCTAATTCCAACAACAATTGGAGGTCTGCTTTCAGCCATCGGTATTGCCGGAATGGATAGAGCACTCCGAGCAAACGTAATTACAAAATCTGGAAAAGCTGTAGAAACTGCCGGCGATGTTGACACCTTATTACTTGACAAAACAGGTACAATCACTATCGGCAACCGTAAAGCAACAAACTTCTACCCTGCAGATGGCGTAAACATCAATGAATTCATCAAATACTGCTTGCTATCTTCAATATCAGATGAAACTCCAGAAGGTAAATCAATAGTTGACCTTGCTAACCAATGCGGTATTAGTTCAAAATTATGCAATATTGAAGGTTCTCAAATGATTAAATTCACTGCTGAAACAAAATCATCAGGCATAAAACTTAGCGACGGCACAGACATCAGAAAAGGTGCTTTTGAGACCATCAAAGCAATTGCAGAAAAATCTGGTTATTCCTTGCCTGATGATGTTGACAACAATATCAAGCATATTACTGCAAACGGAGGAACCCCTCTTGCTGTCAGCGTTAACGGGGAAATAATAGGTGTGATAGAATTGCAAGACATTATCAAACCAGGAATACGTGAACGCTTTGAACGTCTCCGCAAAATGGGCGTAAAAACAGTTATGGTTACCGGTGATAACCCTCTTACCGCAAAATACATAGCAGAAAAGGCTGGCGTTGATGACTTTATCGCTGAAGCAAAACCGGAAGATAAGATGAACTACATAATAAAAGAGCAAAAAAGTGGCAAACTCGTTGCAATGATGGGTGACGGAACAAACGATGCTCCAGCTTTGGCACAAGCAGATATAGGCGTTGCAATGAACAGTGGCACACAAGCGGCAAAGGAAGCAGGAAATATGGTTGACCTCGATAATGACCCAACTAAACTTATTGAAGTTGTTGAAATCGGAAAACAATTGCTCATGACTCGCGGAACATTGACTACTTTCTCAATCGCTAACGACGTTGCCAAATACTTCGCTATTGTTCCGGCATTGTTTATGATTTCCATTCCTCAATTAGCAGCATTAAACATTATGAACTTGCACTCTCCAGAAAGTGCAATCCTTTCAGCGGTAATCTTTAATGCTATAATTATCCCAATTCTTATTCCACTTGCATTGCGTGGCGTTAAGTACAAACCAATTGGAGCAAATGCCCTATTGAGACGCAACTTGCTCATCTACGGTCTTGGCGGCATTATCGCTCCTTTCATCGGAATCAAATTAATTGACTTATTTATCGGTTTATTCTTCTAAAAACAAACTCATTATGAAAAATTTTATAAAAGCATTAAGACTAACATTAGTATTCAGTGCTGTACTTTCTGTAGGATATATCTTAATCCTTTGGATATTTGCTCAATTTGCAGGACCAAATAAAGGCAACGCAGCCGTTGAGACCTATAACGGCAAGGTCGTAGGAGCATCAAACGTCGGTCAAACATTTTCCTCTGACATTTACTTCTGGGGTCGCCCGTCATGTGCGGGCGACGGCTACGACGGAACAAGCTCCTCTGGTAGCAACAAAGGCGTTACAAACCCTGAATACCTCGCAGAAGTGGAAAGCAGAATTGATACTTTTCTTATGCACCACCCTTATCTAAAGAGAAACGAAGTGCCTGCCGAAATGGTAACGGCAAGTGCTTCTGGTCTTGACCCAGATATTACTCCTGAAAGTGCAAAGGTACAGGCAAAACGCGTTGCTAAAGCAAGAGGAATAAGCGAAGAATCTGTAAATAAACTTATTGAAGAAAAAATAACAAAACCTTTTTTAGGCCTATTTGGACCTGACAAGGTTAACGTTCTAAAACTTAATATCGCACTAAACGAAATGACTGACAAAAAATAACAGTTATGAAAACTTTTATCAAAAGAATTGCAGCAATCATCTGCATTGCAACTACAGCAACAACAGCATTCAGCCAAGACAAATTCACAGTTAACGGAAATGTAGATATCGTTAACAACTATGTTTGGCGTGGACTTGACCAAAACTCAAGTTTCTCTATCCAACCGTCAATGAAGTTAGGTTACAAAGGTTTCTCCCTCTCAGCATGGGGCAGCCAAAGCATGACAAATAGCAAAGTTCATGACGTTCAAGAATTTGATATAAATCTCGGATACACCTATAAAGGCTTGACAGTGATGATTTCAGACCTCTGGTGGGGAGGTTTACATAACCCTTACGGCTACTACAAAGAAGGACCGGCTGACAACCGTTTAGATGGCGGACACCACTTCGAGGGTACACTTTCTTACTATTTCGGAGACAAAGTTCCTTTGACATTAAGTTGGTCAACATGGTTCGCAGGTGCTGATATGAGAACCGACAGCGGCAAACGATGCTTCTCTTCATATATTTCTGCATCTTACAATATAGCGTGCCCGTTTGATGTCACACTCACACCGTCAGTAGGCTTTACACCTTGGAAAGGTTATTACTACAACAACGCGGCTTTCACAGATGTTTCCCTAAAAGCAGCAAGAAGCATTGAATTATCCAGCAGATTCTCACTGCCTCTATTTGTTCAGGTTATCGTTTCACCAATTCAAGACCACGTATTTTTTGTTTCAGGAGCAGGCATCGGCTTCTAATGCCCAGAAATAATTACTGTATGAAAAGAAATGCACAGCAATTTTTAGAACTGATAAAACGTTCTCAACGCGGTAAGTTCAAACTATATATTGGTATGATTGCAGGGGTAGGCAAAACGTGCCGCATGCTACAAGATGCCCATGACATGCTTGAATGCGGCGTTGACATACAAATCGGGTATATTGAAACCCATGGCCGGCAGGGGACTGAAAGTCTCCTCGCCGGACTTCCCATTATACCACGAAAGCGTATATTCTATAAAGGAAAAGAAGTTGAAGAAATGGACATTGATGCCATTCTTCAAATACACCCGCAAATCGTTATCGTTGACGAGCTCGCACACTCAAATATCGAAGGCAGCCGAAACGAAAAAACGCTGGCAAGACGTTATGGAAATCCTTGACGCTGGAATTAACGTTATCTCTGCCGTTAATATCCAGCACATAGAGAGCCTTTTCGATGCGGTCCATAATATGGTCGGAATTAAGGTACAGGAAAGAATCCCTGACAGCGTTCTGCAACAGGCTGATGAAGTGGTTAATATTGACCTTACTGCTGAAGAACTCATATCAAGACTAAAAGCAGGAAAAATATACCACCCAGACAAAGTGCAACTAGCGTTGAATAATTTTTTCAAACCCGAAAATATTCTTCAACTTAGAGAACTGGCATTGAAAGAAGTTGCATTCCGAGTTGGTAAAAAAGTCGAGAATGAAGTGTTTTCTCCTGAAAAAGGGAAAACGACTACCAGTAAACTATTAGTATGCGTCAGCAGTAACGAAGAGACACAAAGAGTGATTATCCGCAAAGCTGCACGTCTTGCCGCTCACTATAATGCTGAACTCATTGCACTATATGTTCAAACCCCAAGAGAAAGTGCAGAAAAGATAGAACTATCCTCACAAAGACATTTGATGAGCCACCTTGAACTCGTGCTGCAATTAGGAGGAAGAATAAAGCAAGAAACCTCAACCAGCATTTATAAATCAATAGTTGATACATGCAAAAAAGAAAAGATAACAACAGTATGTATGGGATATCCTTTATTTACCATTCCAAAGGTTCTTTTAAGAATTTGCAAATACGAAAATTTCCTTAATGAAATAAAAGCATTGAATATAGATTTGATAATTTTCAGATAACATACCAATTAACAGAAAATCAAATAGGCTTAACTTTTTGCTTAAAACTTTTTTCTATATTTTTGCAAACAAATAGTCAAAGATATAACGATGAAAATCAATCTTAACATCAAAGAAAAAATCATTCTCGCAGTAGGACTGCTTGTCACAATGATAATAGGACTTGTTGCCCTCTCTGCAATAAGTCTTCAAATACTTACAGCAACTGAGCCAACAGCACCAGCTGCTGAATACGGACTTAGCAGGGCTTTGCTACTCGTTACAATTTTCGGAGCAATATGTATTCTTATCGGTCTTTGGATGCTCTTTAAACTTCCATCGTCAATAAACAAACCATTTCAGGAAATCTCCAATGGTATAAACGAAATCGCCAACCACAACTACAATATCAGAATTGACATTAAAGGCTGTCCTGAAATGAATACCCTATCCTGCAACTTTAACAGAATGACAAAAAGACTTCTGGACTATCATAACAGTTCCGTATCTGCTCTAAAATCAGCAAACAAATACCTTGAAACTATAATAAACTCAATTGATGAACCATTAATTTGCCTTGATAAAGATATGAACCTTCTGTTTATCAACAAAGAGGCAACTGACATTCTAAACCTTTCAGAAGAAAATATGGCAGGTGCTTCAGCTAAAGAAATCGCATTGAAAAATGATCTTCTAAGAAGACTGATAAACGGATTGGAAGAAGATATTTCTGATTGTCATAACCAACACAAGAAACCTGAACCTCTAAAAATATACGCAGACAATAAAGAAAGTTACTTTCAGGTCAAATATCTACCAGTTTTGACACAATGCAATACAAAACGCCCCGAATATATTCGCGGGAACGTAATTCTTTTGAAAAACATTACTGAATTTCACAAACTTGACGTTGCTAAAACAACATTTATATCTACTATTTCACATGAACTAAAGACTCCTCTATCTGCTATTCTAATGAGTCAGCAACTACTGAACGACAAACGAATTGGCATTTTAAACGAAGAACAAAAAGAACTAACTGATAGCATTAAAGATAACGGCGAGAGATTACTGACTATCATTGGAGAACTGCTGAACATAACACAAGTAGAAAGTGGCGTTTTAAAACTTAACCCAATTATAACCAAACCAATTGACTTAATTAATTACGCGATAAATGCGAATCGAATTCAAGCAGAAAAGTTCAACATAAATTTAGAAGTCGAATACCCAGAAAAAATTAGCAAACTATACGTCGATAGTGAGAAAATAGCATGGGTCTTGACAAATCTTGTCAGTAACGCTATACGATATTCTAACGAAGGCAACCGCGTTATAATAGGAGCAGAACAACCAGACAGCAACCATATTCAAATATATGTTCAAGACTTCGGCAAAGGTATAGACCCTCGCTATCATGAAAGTATCTTTGAAAGATATTTCCGTGTCCCCGGGACAAAAATCCAAGGGAGTGGCTTAGGTCTTTCAATTTCTCGCGATTTTGTTGAAGCACATAACGGCACACTAATTGTTGAGAGCACTCCCGGCAAAGGTTGTAAATTTGTAATGATACTCCCAATATAAACAATTGGCAAATTGGACTTTACTTATTAAAAAACTCGGTTAAGATTGCCGCTTGACTCTGCATCGGTTAAAATTATGTAAAATATTTGCTATTGCAAAAACAAAGGCATAACTTTGCAACAAGAAATTTAATGTTGAATTAGGGTCTCAATCACCGGCAGTGATAGAGATTCTTTTTATTTTTATCAATTTAAAACAATAAAACAACCATGGCGATCACCTACATGACCAAAGAAGGTTACGATAAAAAAATGAAAGAAATTGCTCATCTCGAATCTGTTGAGCGACCAAAAATATCTGCAGCAATTGCAGAAGCAAGAGATAAAGGAGACCTCTCTGAGAACTCTGAATATGATGCAGCAAAAGAGGCACAAGGCATGCTCGAAATGAAAATTTCACAGCTTAAAGACATGCTGGCGAATGCTCGTATCATAGATGAAGGCAAACTCAACACAGATGAGGTTCAAATTATGAATACCGTTACAATAAAAAATACAAAAAACGGAGCAACTATGACCTATACAATTGTTGCTGATTCTGAAGCGAATTTGAAAGAAAAGAAATTGGCTTCAAGCACTCCTATTGCTAAAGGTCTTCTCGGAAAGAAAGTTGGTGACATTGCAGAAATACAAGTTCCTCAGGGTCTCATGACTTTCGAAATAGTAAAAATTGAAATCTTATAATATATTCTATTTATGGCAACTATTTTCAGTAAAATCATTGCAGGCGAAATACCTTGCTACAAAGTAGCAGAAGATGAAAAGAACTTTGCTTTTCTCGACATTAACCCTGTAAACAAAGGGCATGTCCTTGTTGTTCCTAAAACTGAAAATGACTATATCTTCAACTTGTCAGATGAAGACTATACATCATTGACAAACTTTGCACGCAAAATTGCAAAGGCGATGGAAAAGGCTATTGAATGCAAACGAATTGGAGTTACCATTATCGGTTTGGAAGTTCCACACGCTCACATTCACCTAATTCCTATCATTGAAGAAAAAGACATGTATTTCAATAAGCCAAAGTTGACACTTCCGGCAGAAGAAATGCAAGCAATTGCAAATGCCATTGCTAAAGAATTGTAAAACAATCTAAGAATAGAATGCATTGAAGGTATGTCAAAAAATATATTGGCATACCTTCTTTAGTTTTATTGATAAATTTAATGATTTACGTTAAGTTATTATTATATTTGCATAACATAGGAGAATGTTTGGCATAGCCAAGTATAAAAACTTAGTTTTCTCTTGTCTCTGCTCCCACCTTTCACTATATTTGTATAATATAGGATTCGGTTCAGCATAGCCAAGTTCGAAAACTTCGTTTTCACTTGTCTCTGCACTCACCTTTCACTATATTTGCAAAAATGTGCACAATGAAATACAACTTATTTTTAGCAATATTCCTTTCTATAGGATTTTTAGCAAGCGGACAATTAAATCTTCCGATTAGAGAAATTGGTAATACAGAATACTATTACCGCAAAGTAGAAAAAAAGGAAACTTTATACGGTATATCTAAGGAACTCGGCATATCCAGCGAAACGATTATAAAATATAATCCATCAGCGAAGGATGGGCTGAAAAAGACCAATGGCTTTATTTTCCTGTCAATGAATTTGCCAAGAAAACATCAAAAGCAGCAACCAACTCTGATATAAAGCACACTGTCAAAAGTGGCGAAACCATCTTTGGGCTTTCAAAGATGTATAGTATCAGCATTTCTGACTTAATTTCAGCAAATCCAAACATTAAGCATGGATTAAAGACTGGTTCCGTCATTATCATTCCTTCGAATAAAGGTCGAGATACAGAAGAAGGTATTCTCTACACTATAAAACAGGGAGAAACTCTTTATCGAATATCAAAGAACAATAATGTTTCAATTGAAGAAATTATGCAGGCTAACCCTGGCATATCTCCTTCTAACTTTAAAAGCGGAGAGACTATCATTATTCCTAAATCTTTAAAATCAAATGTTCATAAGAAACATACACCTGCAACTGTTTTCATTGCTGAAAAAATAGAAAAAGGAGAAACATTTGAGCATGTTGCTGATAAATATGACATTACTCCAGAAACGATTATTGAAGCAAACCCTAATAACACTAAACCTAAAAAAGGATCGTATGTTTATGTTCCTATAACATCTGAAATAGCGACCTCTGACTCTTTGGATTTATCTGAGATGGCAGACTCAACGTATCAGACAATTCATGAAATTAATGACTCAGGAAAATATTCAGTAAGCCTTTTAATTCCTTTAGATATTGATAAATCTGAAATTACAAACAAAGGCAACTTGGGATATGACTTCTATGGAGGTTTTCTGCTCGCTCTTAAGGAAAAAGCAAACGATGACTTGAACTTTAAAGTAAACGTCTTCGATATAACTCAGGAAAGTATTTATGAAATTCTGAAAAAGCCTGAAATGAAAGAATCTGACATAATCATATCTGCATACGAAGATAACAATCTCGACAAACTATATCAATTCGGGCAAGAAAACAAAATCAACATTTTCAACCCATTCTCATTAAAAGACGATGCTTTCTACGACAAAGACAGAGTTTTCCAAATATCTGCTCCATCTTCTTACATGTATGCGTGCGTTAACAAATTTATAAACAAAGAACTGAGCAATTTCCGAATCATCATTATTAATGAAGACAGCGATGAAAAAGACAAGGAATTGTTAAATCACATAAAAATGGTCAACAACGTTAAAAATTCTATTTTCGTTGAAGATCTTGAACCAGAAACATTCAAACAACTAATTCCAAACGACAAAAAAATATTATTTGTCCCGGCTCAAAGTTCAAAGAATTCTTACACAAAATAAGCACTAAGATAGTTAATTTAAGCAAAGCAACTAATAACTACAATTTTTCCATTCTTGGATATCCAGAATGGACAACATATAGATCATACGAGCCTTTTTTCCATAAATTTACGACATATATCTATACTCGCTACGCACCAACAGATATAGACCATAACGCGGAAAAGATTGCACAAGAGTTTGAGTATTGGTTCGGGCGAAAACCATCTGTAACATATCCTCAAATGGATGTCTTCGGCTATGACATTGCCAATTACATTATAAAAGCCGCACAAGAAAAAGATTTTGACTTTAACGACTTTGACATTGAATTTAAAGGAATACAGTGCCCTATATACCTAACACGAGTTAGCAACTGGGGCGGATTTGTCAACTCATCAATATACATTATAAAATACGACACGAACAATAGAGTTAAAAAATTATTTGTAAAATGATAAAAAAAAATAATATTATCTATTTTTGCAATTCTGGCAATAACTCCAGTCATAGGCCAGCAACACTATAATTCAAACATTGCTATAGGCGTTAAAGGAGGAACTACTATTTCAAGAACAATGTTCGCTCCAAATGTTGACCAAAAGTTTCTCACAGGAGCAATGTTTGGTGTAACTTTCAGATACATTGAAGAAAAACATTTTGGTCTAATTGCAGAACTTAATTTCCAGCAACGCGGTTGGTCTGAAACCTTTGATGAAACATCATATAAATTCAACAGGAAACTTTCTTACATTCAGATACCTCTTCTTGCCCATATATATTGGAGGTCAAAGAGCAAGGTTCTTTTTTAACGCTGGACCAGAAATAGCATTCAATATTGGAGACAAGATTTCTTCAAACTTCAACTATAATGACCTAACAACTCTCCCAGATGATTTCCCTCTACAGTACCGTAACACAGACCAATATACAATGCCAATTAAGCACAAACTTGACTACGGTATTTCAGCAGGATTAGGCATGGAATTTATTGCAGCAAAAAGACACTCAATAATTCTCGAAGGAAGGTTTTACTATGGCCTTAACAACATCTTCGGAGATAGGAAAAAAGACGTTTTTTCTGCATCTAATGCGATGTCAATTATGGTAACACTTGGATATATGTTCCGAATAAAATAGATCAGAATATAAATTATTTGATGTAATTAATGTAATATTTCTTATAAATCAGATTTAATGAATATTCGTTTATCCATTAAATCTGATTTTACGTATAGAAGGATTTTTACAATCTTAGCAATTCTGTTACTTGCAACTATTTTAGCAACCTTAACTCAAAACACCTTTGTCGAAATTAATATAACCAACAAATCTAATTTATTTTTGCAATTAAACCATTTACCTCTGCTTCCTCCAATTTACACGACACAAATAAATCTTTTTATTATTTCTACAAGCTATTGATAATCAACAACAAAAGAAAAAAGTTTTATTTTTACTAAAAAAATTACTGTAAAACATTTGCAAAAGCCAAATAAACGTTCTATCTTTGCACTCGCAAACGGCGGGATAGCTCAGTTGGTTAGAGCGTCGGATTCATAACCCGGAGGTCTCGAGTTCAATTCTCGATCCCGCTACAAAAGGAAATTGCAAAAATGCAGTTTCCTTTTTGTTTTTATACATTACATAAAATACACAGCCAATAAAGATTTTCCAATACAAATTATCAATTACAGGCTTATAAAAACATTGCACTTATTTTGTTTTACTCTCAAATTACATTATCTTTTGATTAGATAGGATGCGGTTCGGCATAGTCAAATTAAAAAACTTCGTTTTTTATTTGCCTCTGCGCTCACCTTTCACTATCTTTGCATAAAATGATATATTAGCAAAATAAGCCCCAAAAACGAATATAACTATGGATGAAATTATAGTACCTGAGGAATTTAACGACATTTGTCCGTTCTCCGATGAGGAATTTCACTCGCAGATGGAACAATTAGTCGCAGAAGAAGGCTTTAAGCACGCAATAACATGGGTTATTCCAGATATTGACTATAAAGCATTCTGTGACCAACTTCTCGCCATCCGTACCAAATATGATTTTCAGCACACAGCAATGCTACCATTCCTTGAGTTACTTGCAAACAAGACAACTGAAGGCATAACAGATTCAGGAATTGAGAACGTTGACCAAACCAAAGCATATACAATGATTACCAATCACCGTGACATTGTTCTTGATGCATCTTTCCTTAATCTTTCGCTTCTTAAACGCAATGCAAGGACAACAGAAGTTGCTATTGGTAACAACCTCTTGATATATCCTTGGATTGAAAAATTAGTCCGTCTTAACAAAAGCGTAATTGTCAAGCGCGACGTAGGAATGCGACACGCTTTGGAAGCGGCAATACAACTATCTGGATACATTCATTTTACAATAACACAAAAAAACGAATCCCTTTGGATTGCCCAACGCCAAGGAAGAGCAAAAGACAGTAGCGACGAAACTCAAGAAAGCCTCGTTAAGATGCTAAGCATTGCAGGCGGAAAAGATACGTTAAAAAACATTATGGAACTGAACATAATGCCAGTTGCCATAAGTTACGAACTTGACCCTAATGATTACCTAAAGGCAAGAGAATTCCTGTTGAAAAAGAAAGACCCAGACTTCAAGAAAACAAAACGCGATGACCTTTTCAGTATGGAAACCGGTCTTCTACAAAACAAGGGAAAGGTTCACTTCACATTCACAAAATGCATCAATGAAGAGTTAGAGTCTTTAAAAGGTCTCGACAAGCAAGAGCAAATAAATGAAATATGCAAAATCATTGACAAGCATATACACTCAAATTATAGAATTTATCCAGGTAACTACATTGCCTACGACGAAAGATTCAAAACTAACCGCTTCAAAAGCGAATACTCACAGGCAGATATTGATAAATTCCATAACTACATTGATGGCCAACTGAAAAAGGTTATCAAGGAAATTGATTTCGAATTGAAAGATGAAGACTTCGCTTACATGAGAGAGATGATGATGATTATGTATTCAAATCCTCTTATAAACAAACTTAACGCCATTGGCGAAGAGTAAAATTTGAGATGAAAATACTTTTATCTATTGTTATCACACTTGTCATTTCTGTAATTGCCATTGATTGGCAGATACTGAAAAGACTAAAAAAAAGCAAACACATCAGGCTGAAGAATGCACATATTGCATTCTCAGCCTTAATTTATATTGCACTTGCTTCAATTGCACTTGCTCTATTCCTTAAACTCCCCGTCAACTCTGGCGAATTTCTTTGGACACTATATTTCTGCCTGTCCGTTTTGATTTGCAAGTTAATTTACGCAATTTTTGCTATTCTATCGAAGATTCCAAAACTTTTCAAAAAGAAAGAATCTAAAGCAATAAGATTTATTGGTATAGCTATTACTTCAGTCCTGTTTATTCAACTGGTTTGGTCTGCTTTCATTACACCTTTTCAAATAAACTTGCACAAAGAAACAATTATATCCCCAAAACTCCCTGATGAATTTGACGGATATAAGATTCTGCACTTCTCCGACCTTCACGCTGGAATATACGGTACAGACACTAAAGTAATTGACAGACTTGTAAAAGAAATAAATTCAACTAATCCTGATATAATTGTTTTTACAGGCGATATCGTTAGCCACAAAACTAGCGAACTCGCTCCTTTCATTAAATCACTTAAGAAACTAAAAGCAAAAGACGGGATTTTTTCAGTTCTCGGGAACCATGATTATGGAGATTATGCAAAATGGGCCAATTCAAAAGAAAAAGAAAACAACCTCAAAGAATTAATTGCCATTAATCAAGACTCATTAGGTTGGCGATTGCTGAATAATGAGAATTGCTACATTCATAAAGGAATGGACTCTATTGCCGTTATTGGTGTTGAGAACTGGGGCGAACCACCTTTCAAACAATATGGGAACCTCAAAAAGGCAATGCCTAATAATACAGACTGCTTCAAAATGCTGCTAACACATAACCCAAAGCATTGGGAAGCGGAGGTGTTAGGGAAAACCGACATAAACATAACTTTTTCTGGTCACACGCACGCAATGCAGTCAATGATTGAACTTGGAAACAAGATATACTCTCCTTCTTCTCTGAGGTACAAATATTGGGGTCGGCTTTACAGCGTTTCAAACCAATATATCAATGTTAATATAGGAGTGGGAATGGTAGGTATTCCTGCAAGGTTTGGAGCAAAGCCTGAGATTTCCCTTATAACATTAAAAACTAAATAATGACTACTGCAATAAATTTCATATCTGAAAGAACAGGCATTTCTGCCAGACAAGTAACAGCGACCACAAAACTGTTGGACGACGGTTCTACAATTCCTTTCATCAGCAGATACAGAAAGGAAGCAACTGGCAGCCTTAACGAAGTAGAAATTCAGACAATTTCTATGGCTTACGAAAACTTCAAAGAATTGGAGAAAAGGAAAGAGTTTATTATTCAAGCCATTGAAGGGCAAGGCCTACTTAGCAATGAACTTAAAGAGAAAATAAAGAATTGCATTCAGGAAAATGAACTTGAAGACCTTTATCTGCCATATAAGCCCAAAAGACGCACAAAGGCCGAAATTGCAAGAAAACGCGGTTTAGAGCCATTGGCTAAGATTATAATGGCACAAAACACGCAAGATATAAACAAAACTGCAATTAAATACAAAAACGAAGAAGTTCAATCTGCTAATGATGCTATTTCTGGAGCGGCAGACATTATTGCTGAATGGATTTCTGAAAATCAAAGCACAAGAAATATAGTTAGAAATGCATTTGAAAAATATGCAGTTATCTCATGCAAAGTATCAAAAGGCAAAGAGGAAGAAGCAGCCAACTACCAAAATTACTTTGACTACTCTTCTTCCCTGAAAAAAATGCAACTCCTACCGCATTCTTGCAATGCGAAGAGGAGAAAGAAAACCTGCTGCAAGTTTCAATTGATATTGATAAAAGTATTATCCTTGAAAAAATAGAACGTAAATACATACGTTCAAATAACGAATGTTCAAGCATAATTAAAGAAGCAATCGCCGACAGTTACAAACGGCTTATCAAGCCATCCATTGAAAACGAATTTGCCACATTGAGCAAAGAAAATGCTGACAGCACTGCAATCGCCCTATTCGCTGACAACGCACGACAACTGCTCTTTGCTCCACCTCTTGGACACAAAAGAGTTCTTGCAATTGACCCAGGATACAGAACAGGTTGCAAAATTGTTTGTCTTGACAAGCAAGGAAACCTCCTGCATAACGATACTATATACCCTACTCCACCTAAATCAGAATTTACTTTATCTGCAAAAAAACTGTCATATCTCATCGAAGCATATAAAATAGATGCTATCGCTCTTGGAAACGGCACTGCCAGCAGAGAAACAGAGAAATTCCTGCAATCAATAAGATACAGTCGAAAAATAAATATTTATATTGTCAGCGAAGACGGTGCTTCAATCTACTCTGCTTCAAAGATAGCAAGAGAGGAATTTCCAGACAAGGATGTTACCGTTAGAGGAGCAGTTTCTATTGGCAGACGCCTACTCGACCCATTGGCTGAACTCGTTAAAATCGATCCGAAATCTATTGGAGTTGGTCAGTATCAGCACGATGTTGACCAAAACAAACTAAAGAAAGCACTTGAATTCACAGTTGAAAGTTGCGTAAACAGCGTTGGCGTAAACATCAATACCGCTTCTAAAGAACTCCTAACATACATTTCCGGACTTGGACCACAACTTGCCCAAAACATCGTTACATACAGGGCAGAAAATGGAGACTTTACGAACAAGGAGCAACTGCTTAACGTACCACGTTTAGGAATAAAAGCATATCAGCAATGTGCTGGATTTGTAAGAGTTCCTAACTCCGAAAATCCACTTGATAATACAGCCGTTCACCCAGAAAACTACAATATAGTCAGCAAGATGGCTAAAAACTGCAACTGCTCCATCAACGAACTAATTAGCAACGAAAGTATTCGTAAAAACATTGATTTATCAAAATATACCGACAATAATATAGGCCTGCCTACACTTAACGACATTATACAAGAATTGGAAAAGCCAGGTCGTGACCCACGAAAGACAATAACAGTCATGCAATTTGAGGAATCAGTAAAAAGTTTTGAAGACTTGAAAACCGACATGGTTATAAACGGTATTGTAACCAACATAACTCAATTCGGAGTATTCGTTGACATAGGCATAAAGGAAAACGGATTAATACATATTTCAGAACTTTCTGACTCTTATGTAAGCAATCCCTCTGACATTGTAAAAATCCACCAACAAATTAAAGTACGGATAAAGGAACTTGACAAACAAAGAAAGCGAATTGCTTTATCAATGAAAGGAATGAAATAACTATGAACATACTTGCAATCTCTATTGGTAGCAACAGTAATGACAAAGAAAAGCAAATCAATAACTGCTTATTGTGGATAAAAGCAAACTTTGATTTCATTGCTGTTTCGGATATATACAATAGCCCTGCCACAAACGGGAAAGACCCCGATTACATGAATGCTGTCGCAATTATCAAATCTGAAGAATCACACCAAAACCTTGTAAAAAATTTCAAAGACTATGAATCTTCATGTGGAAGAACAAGTGACAGCAAAAGCAAAGGTGAAATACCTATCGACCTTGACATCGTTATTTGGAATGATAAAATAATTCGTAATAAAGACTACAATCAAGAATACTTTAAAATTGGTTGGAAACAAATAAATAAACAGAAAAATGAATAACTTAAAAATCAGTCCAATTGGAATAGGAATACTTTTAGTGTCAATAGCATACATTGTCATAAAAGCAGATTGCGACACAGCTTGGTACGGATATATTGACGACTTCTTCGTTTTTCTTTCAGGATATACATTTTTTATGGCAACGAGGTATCAAAACTCAAACCTGAAAAGAATACTCCTGCTAATATCAGGCACGCTGTTTATACTCGGAATGCTCTCTTTAATAGCCCTAATTCTATTTTCATAACGAAAAATAGTTAAACAAATCCAATATAGACATATATTTGGACATTTAAAACTATTAAAATAGACATAAACATAACTTAAAATAAAAAATTGTAGTAAATTTGCAAGTGATGTAAAATAGTTACATCACTTGCATAAATAAAAATATAAACACTAATTTTTAATATTATGAATATTTCTCACATTGAGCATCTTGGAATAGCAGTTAAAAGTCTTGAGGCTGCAATTCCTTACTATGAAGAAGTACTTGGTCTTAAATGCTATGCTATCGAAGAAGTAGCAGACCAAAAAGTTAAAACTGCATTCTTCAAGGTTGGACAAACAAAACTTGAATTATTGGAACCAACAGCAGAAGACAGCCCAATCGCTAAATTCCTTGAGAAAAAAGGCGAAGGCATTCACCACTTGGCATTTGCAACAGATGGTGTCGCTAATGCTTTGGCTGAAGTTGAAGCAAAAGGCGTTCGCCTTATCGACAAAGCGCCTCGTAAAGGTGCAGAAGGTCTTAACATTGCATTCCTTCACCCAAAATCAACAATTGGCGTTCTCACTGAACTTTGCGAAAAACCGGAATAATTAGAATTTCATTTACACAAAATCATATTATGAGCAATCAACTTGAAAAAGTGCAACAACTTATCGCTTTACGCGAGAAGGCACGTTTGGGCGGTGGCGAAAAAGCAATCGCCAAGCAGCACGAAAGAGGTAAATACACAGCTCGCGAACGTATCGCACAACTTCTTGACGAAGGAAGTTTCGAAGAATTTGACATGTTCGTTGAGCACCGCTGTACAAACTTCGGCATGGAAAAGAAACATTACCTTGGCGATGGCGTAGTTACTGGTTACGGTACTATCGAAGGCCGCTTGGTATATGTATTTGCACAAGACTTTACAGTATCTGCAGGTTCTTTGTCTGAAACAATGGCATTGAAGATTTGCAAAATCATGGATATGGCTATGAAGATGGGTGCGCCTGTTATCGGTCTTAACGACTCTGGTGGTGCACGTATCCAAGAAGGTATCAACGCTCTTGCTGGTTACGCTGAAATTTTCGAACGTAACATTCTCGCATCTGGTGTTGTTCCTCAAATCTCTGCAATCCTCGGCCCATGTGCCGGTGGTGCCGTTTACTCTCCAGCACTTACTGACTTCACTATCATGACTAAAGGCATCTCTTATATGTTCCTTACTGGTCCTAAAGTTGTGAAGACTGTTACTGGTGAAGACGTTACTCAAGAGCAACTTGGTGGTGCAACAATGCACTCATCAAAATCAGGTGTAGCACACTTCGCTACTGAAGACGGAGAAGAAGCTCTTCAACTTATCCGCAAACTTCTCAGCTTTATCCCACAAAACAACCTTGAGGAAGCACCTCTCGTAAACTGCACTGACCCAATCGACCGTCTTGAAGACGCTTTGAACACTATCGTTCCTGATTCTCCTAATAAGGCATACGATATGTATGAAGTTATCGGTGCAATCATCGATAACGGCGAATTCCTCGAAGTTCAACGCGACTACGCAAAGAACATTATCATCGGCTTCGCTCGTTTCAACGGACAATCTGTAGGTATCGTTGCTAACCAACCAAAATACCTTGCTGGTGTTCTTGACTGCAACGCATCTCGTAAGGCTGCTCGCTTCGTTCGCTTCTGCGACGCATTCAATATTCCAATCGTTTCTCTTGTTGACGTTCCAGGATTCCTTCCAGGTACAGGTCAAGAGTACAACGCTGTTATCCTTCACGGTGCTAAACTTCTTTATGCTTACGGTGAAGCAACAGTTCCAAAAGTAACAGTAACAATCAGAAAGAGTTATGGTGGTAGCCACATCGTTATGAGTTGTAAGCAACTTCGTGGTGATATGAACTACGCATGGCCAACAGCAGAAATCGCTGTTATGGGTGCTGCAGGTGCTGCAGAAGTTCTTTACGCTCGCGAAGCAAAAGAGCAAGCAGATCCAGCTGCATATATTGCTGACAAAGAAAAAGAATACAATGATTTGTTCTGCAACCCATACAATGCTGCAAAATACGGTTACATTGATGACGTTATTGAACCACGCAACACTCGTTTCCGTATCATCCGTGCATTACAGCAATTATCAACTAAAAAGTTGTCTAATCCTGCTAAAAAGCATGGTAATATTCCATTATAATAATATTACATTATGAATAAAAAAGTTATAGTTCTATTACTCTGTGCCATCGCTTCTGTTGCAGGCATATCTGCCCAAGGCAGAAAAGCCGTATGCATCAACGAGATTATGGTTCAGAACGATAGTAACTACATTGACGATTACGGACAATACAATGCGTGGATTGAACTTTTTAACTCATCTTTCGCTCCGGTAGAAACATCAAGTATGTTCCTTACAAACGATAAGAACAACACAAAGATGTATCCGGTTCCACGTATGGACGTTAACACAGAAATGCCACCACGCCAACACTTGCTTTTCTGGGCTGATGGAGAACCTAACAAAGGCACATTCCACATCAGTTTCAAGCTAAAGCCAGGTGAAGAAAACTGGATTGGTCTTTATGATGCTGACGGCAAAACCCTAATCGACGAAGTTACTATTCCGGCTACGTTGGCTCCAAATCAATCTTACGCAAGAAAGATTGACGGAGTTAAAAATGCTGAAAACGATGCAGAAGCATGGGAGATCCGTGACGGAAGCAACGAGAAATACATTACTCCGAGTAGCAACAACATCATTATTGACGGTAACAAAAAAATCGAGATGTTTGAAAAACATGATAAAACCGGTTTGGGTATGACCGTTCTTGCAATGGGTGTTGTTTTCATGGCCCTTATCATCCTTAGCGTTTGCTTCAGGGCTCTTGGTAAAGTGAACGAGAAAATCGCAAAACGCAAAAAGGCAGAATCTACTTCTAACCAAGAATTTGCCACAAGTGCAACAGGTGCTGACTCAGGCGAAGAAATCGCTGCTATTGCAATGGCTTTACATGAGCATCTGAACATGCACGACCACGAAGATTTAGTACTCACAATCAACAAGGTAAAAAAGGCTTATTCTCCTTGGAGCTCAAAGATTTACTCTTTACGTCAGACTCCTCACAAGTAAACACCCAATTAACTCATCTAAAAATGAAAGAATATAAATACAAAATCAACGGAACTGAATATAACGTATCTGTTGGTGATATTGAAAATAACGAAGCTCAAGTTCTTGTAAATGGTGTTCCATATAAAGTAGAACTTGAAGAGCAAGTTAAACCAGTTGCTGTTGCTCGTCCAAAGGCAGCTGCTGCTCCAAGAACAGAAACAGGCTCTAAAATAATCTCTAAACCATCTGCTGGTGGCGGAGCTGGTGCAGTTAAGGCTCCACTTCCTGGCGTTATCCTTGACATCAAGGTAAAAGTTGGCGATACTGTTTCTCCTTCTGACACAGTTGTTATCCTTGAAGCAATGAAAATGGAAAACAACATCCATGCCGACAAAGCAGGTGTCGTTAAATCTATCGAAGTCAACAAGGGCGATTCTGTTCTTGAAGGCGCAACTATTTTAACAATAGAATAATAAATTATGGAATTATTTGATTTCTTAGGCCAAAACTTAGCTGACTTCTGGAGTTTCACTGCTTTTGCAAATGTAACCTGGGAGCATCTTGTTATGCTTGCAGTCGGCTTGTTCTTCATTTGGCTGGCTATTAAACACGACTTCGAGCCATTGCTTCTCGTTCCGATAGGCTTTGGTATCCTCGTGGGTAATATCCCTTTCAAAATTGATGCTGGTTTAGAGGTTGGTATATATGAAGAAGGTTCTGTCCTCAACATTCTTTACAATGGTGTAAGCGCCGGTTGGTATCCTCCGCTTATATTCCTCGGTATCGGTGCTATGACCGACTTCTCCGCTCTTATCGCAAACCCTAAACTTATGCTTATTGGAGCAGCCGCACAATTCGGTATCTTTGGTGCATATATGGTTGCATTGGCATTGGGATTCGCTCCTGACCAAGCAGGTGCAATCGCTATAATCGGTGGTGCTGACGGCCCTACGGCTATCTTCCTATCATCAAAACTTGCTCCAAACTTAATGGGTGCTATTGCTGTTTCAGCATACTCATACATGGCTTTGGTGCCTGTTATCCAACCGCCAATCATGAAGCTGCTTACGACAAAGAAAGAACGCGTCATAAAGATGAAACCGGCTCGTGCCGTTTCTCAAAAAGAGAAAATCATGTTCCCTATCGTGGGACTTCTCTTGACTTGCTTCGTCGTTCCAACTGCTTTGCCACTGCTCGGTATGCTATTCTTCGGTAACCTCCTTAGAGAAAGCGGCGTTACTACACGTTTGGCAAAAACTGCAAGCAATGCGCTTAACGACATCATCGTTATGCTTCTCGGCTTGACAGTTGGTGCTTCTACTCAGGCATCTGAATTCTTAACATTTGATACAATCAAAATTTTCGCACTTGGTTTCATGGCGTTCATCATCGCTTCTACATCAGGCGTATTATTTGTTAAGTTCTTCAACCTTTTCTTACCGAAAGGAAAGAAAATCAATCCGCTTATTGGTAACGCAGGCGTTTCTGCTGTTCCAATGTCTGCACGTATATCTAACAACATCGGTCTCCAATACGATCCAAGCAACTACTTGCTTATGCATGCTATGGGTCCGAACGTTGCCGGCGTTATCGGTTCTGCAGTTGCAGCAGGTGCTCTCCTCGGATTCCTCGGATAATAATAGTATTATTCATATTGCAAAGGGTACGCTATACAAGCGTACTCTTTGTTTTTTATACCATTTTTTCTGCACCTTGCAAACATAACTGATACACAATAGTCATTTTTACAAAAATAATTATTATTTTTGCAAATTATTATTGACTATTAAATACTTATATAATTATGTCGGAAATCGAAAACAAGGAACTGACTCCGGAAAAAGAAAGCGGATTGAACTTTGTCGAGCAACTCGTTGCCGAAGACCTCAAAGCAGGTAAAAACGGCGGACGCCTCAACACTCGTTTCCCGCCAGAACCAAACGGTTATTTGCACATTGGCCACGCTAAGGCAATATGCATGGACTTCGGAGTTGCTGAAAAATTTGGAGGAACTTGCAACCTCCGTTTTGACGACACCAACCCGGTGAAAGAAGACGTTGAATACGTTGACTCCATTAGAGAAGATATCAAGTGGCTCGGTTACGACTGGGGCGATAGAGAATATTATGCTTCTGACTATTTCCCTCAACTTTTCGATCTTGCTATAAGATTGATAAAAGAAGGCAAGGCTTACGTTGACGAACAAACTTCTGAACAAATAGCAGAACAAAAAGGAACGCCAACCCAGGCTGGAAAAAACAGTCCTTTTAGAGACAGACCTATTGAGGAAAACCTTGACCTTTTCCAAAGAATGAATAACGGTGAATTTGAAGAAGGTTCAATGGTTCTTCGTGCAAAAATTGATATGGCATCTCCGAATATGCACTTCAGAGACCCAATAATGTACCGTATAATTAAGCACCCTCACCACAGAACTGGGGACAAGTGGAAAGTATATCCTATGTATGACTTTGCACATGGTCAGTCAGACTATTTCGAAGGAGTTACACACTCTATCTGTACACTGGAATTTGTTCCTCACAGACCTCTTTACGAATATTTTGTTAAAGAATTGGCAGATGAAACATACTGTCCTCGCCAGATTGAATTCAACAGACTCAACCTAACATATACAGTACTAAGCAAACGCAAATTGTTGCAATTGGTCAAGGAAGGTCTCGTTGATGGATGGGATGATCCTCGTATGCCTACAATCTCTGGCTTGCGCCGCAGAGGATTCACTCCTCAATCAATCAAAGCATTCATTGACAGAATCGGCTACACAAAATTTGAGGCAGTTAATGACATTTCATTACTTGAATTCAGCATTCGCGAAGACCTCAACAAACATGCAACCAGAGTTTGTGCTGTTATCAATCCTGTAAAGGTTGTTATAACGAACTATCCAGAAAGTCAAGTTGAAGAAGTAGATATGGAAAACAACCCGGAAGAAGAAAACTCTGGAACTCATAAAATGCCTTTCTGTAGAGAAATCTTCATTGAAAGAGAGGACTTTATGGAAAATCCTCCAAAGAAATTTTTCCGTTTAACTCCAGAAAAGGAAGTTCGACTAAAAGGCGCTTACATTATCAAATGTACAGGATGCAAGAAAGATGAAGAAGGTAACGTAATTGAAATATACTGCGAATACGACCCAGAATCAAAATCCGGCATGCCTGGTAGCACAAGAAAAGTTAAAGGAACTCTTCACTGGGTATCTGCAAAACATTGCGTTGATGCTGAAGTAAGACTCTATGACAGACTATTCTGTGTTGAAAATGCTTCTGAGGTTAAAGACCGCGATTTCCACGAATTGCTTAACCCAAATTCAATCACAGTTGTTAAGAATGCCAAGATAGAACCTTTCCTCGCTGAGAAAGCTGAATCTGGAACGCATTTCCAATTCCAAAGAATTGGATATTTTACACCAGACTCTAAAGACTCAAAACCAGGCAAACTTGTCTTCAATAGAACAATAACCCTTAAAGACAGTTGGCAAAAAATAAACAAGTAAATAAATAATAAATTATTTTCATTTCGGGGTATAATTCATGTATTGGGATTATACCCCGATTTTTTGTGCAAAAAATAAATAATAGGCAGACTGACTATCTTTTATATTAATACCGAAATAACTGGAAATTAATTAAAATTAAAAGCAAATTTACCCAAATTACTTAAAACTTTTATTTATTCACAAAATATGTTTTATAACATAAAAAATAGACTCAGTTTTATAGTTACGATTTAAAAACTTTCTTATACATTTGCACGCTGAACTTTCGATTTATAACTAAAATATTTCATAACGAATATTTTAAACTAAAAAATTACATAAAACAAAAAAAAATAATTATGAAGTAAAAAACATAAAGTAATTACAAAAATCACAAAATAATAATATACCTACCAGATGCATAACAAAAACTGAATATTTACAAATAAATCCATACTTTTTAAACTTTTGAATATATAAAAATTATTCAACAATATTCATCTTAAAATTTAAATTATGTTTAAAAACCTTGTTCGAATAGGCTTGTTGAGCACTGCAGCTCTAACAGCCTTCACCTCTTGCGAAAATCAAGAGTTCACAAATGAGAACGTTGATGCAAAAAGAGTAGAAGTTCAAAAACTATCTGCTGAACTTGCTAAAGTTCGCGATTACGTTCCTTTATATGCTGTTGTTGCTCACCGCGGTTCCACATTTTGGGTTCCAGAGGAAACAGAGTCTGCTTGGCGCTGGGCACGCGAAATGGGAGTTGACTATCTTGAGTCAGACTTACAATGTACAAAAGATGGCGTAGTACTTGCTAACCACGACGAAAACCTGAAAAGAACAACAAATATCGAAAACGTATTTTCTGAATACGTTCCTCAGACACGCGTTGCATTCTATGAATCATTAGGTTTCACTCACGAAGATGCTGTTGAACAATACAATATTGACGTTGCAAACTTCAGACCATTCTACACTCTTTCGTATTATTACGAAGAACTTTTAATGCTTGATGCTGGTTCTTGGTTTAATGAAACAAGCATTGAACAAGCAAGAGAATCTTTCAAAGGCACACAATTCGTTTCTGCTCTTCAAGACCAAATTGCATATGCTGAAGGTAAAATGCTAAAGAAAGATAGTGACGGAAAGCGTATCTTGACAAAACGTGTAAAACCTGAATTTCAAGGCATGACGCTGAAACAAATTCGCGAAGCAATCGCAGCAAAAGGCGAATACAATCCTAAATATATGGACTTCGTTGAATACGATTTTGCTAATTCATACGTAGCAGACCCACAAGATACAGGACATCGCCCTGGTATTTACATTGAATTTCTAAGTACATGACAAAAATTTGAATACATCGAATTTGGGTGTGTATGTCGGTCGGAAAAGCACGTTTGAGATTTCCTCAAGACCATACTTGACCAATGACTTAGCCCTTCGCCCATGCTTCAGAATTTTTATCGGTTTAACGTATATATCTTTATGTTCACCAACGAGATACGCCCATACAAGAGCTATGCAGACCATCGCAAACAGACGTGCGATACGCACTCTGTCACGCAGGGTGTCCTCGATGTTGAAGCCCGAAGATTTCATGGCACGAAATGCCGTTTCAATCTCCCAGCGTTTTTTATAGGTCGCTACTCCATCTTCAGGTCGGTTGAAACAAATCAGGATCTGAAGTTCGGGTATCCCGTCAGAGTTTTTGATTCGACTTCCTGCAAGATAGACATACTGCCCTTTATGCAAAAAGAGCTTGTAGTAGAATTTCTCCTGTCCGACTTTAAGGGAATTGAAGAGCCACCACGCTCTGATTCTTTCTCCTGTGGAGGGCTTGACAACCCAAATATCCTGCCGGATACGGATATAGTATCGAATCCTGTTGTCGTTAAGCCAGCCAATCCATTCCTTACCGATAAACTCGCGATCGGCCACAAGGCAGTCGATGCAGTCATGTCCAAAAAGTCGGATGAACCGCTCCATGATATCCCTGCGTTCATCCCAATTGGAATTGCCCCGTTTGTCCAAAAGACTGAACAGCAATGGAAAGGCAATGCCTTTGTAGGTGATGCCGAGAGTGAGTATATTGATGTTGAACTCTCCGAACTTCCAGTTGGTGCGGTCCATACTCAAAACCAAACCGTCCTTAACAGGAAGCAACGAGAAGATCATCCTTGCTACCAGGTCGAGGTTCAAGGCATAGTTGGCGATGAATCGCTGAATGCGGCGCAGATTGGAATCACGCTCAACCGACGTAGGCATTGCCGAAGCCAGTTTGTGAAGGCTCACAGTCTGCACCACACAAAGTGCATGCAGCGACATATAAGCCATAAGCTTAATGCGGGCCAGATTCATCGATTTTCCAAAATACTCTTGCATAATCGGGAGGATTTGGTTAACTTTGGCCAAGTCCTTGGAATCAGTAGTCTTCATAGAGAAAGCGGCTAACTTTTCTTTAAAGTTACTGATTTTCAAGGACTTTTGCAAATATAATCTATTGATAATTAAATGCTTAACAATAGAATTTTATTTTTTGTCATCTACTAAAATTGAATTTAAAGAATCTTGGTTGAACCCTGGAAATATGGAGCAACGCGTGTATGATGTTCTTGACGAATGTGGTTGGAACATTATTACAAAACCAGCAACAGAAACAGCTTTCTACAAAAACGGGAAAGTTAACGTTGGTAACACTAACGGTAAGGTTATTCTTCAAACATTCTCATTCGACGCATTGGTTCGCGCTTCTAAGGTATTTAATGGAAAAGTTCCTATGTGCTATCTATTGTGGGAAGGCACATACGCAACAGACTTGACATATACAACTCCTGCCGGTTATGCTGACTTTATCAAGATGGCTCAAGACAACAAGGCTCACATCATCGGCCCTGCTATCTCTGGTGCTCCTAACAACTACCCAGAAATGAACGAACCTTGGCAAGCATATATGATTCGCAAGTCAGGTATGATTAATCACCCATATTCTTTTGACTCTTACGCGCAAATGGCTAAATACATGGGTCTTTACAATTATGGTAACCCAACAGAATTCGATGACCTACTCCGTATAGACGTTCCTGCTACTTCTCATACAACTTTCTCAGGAACAACTTCTCTCCCTGTATATATGGATGGCTTCTTCACAAACCGCTCAGAAATGTCTCTCCTTTACATGGTTGAAAACGGTTTCCGCGGAAATGCAAAGTTACCTAACCCATTCCATCCGGGCGAATACTTCGATAACTCCCAAGCACCAACAACTGTTCCAGACGCGGTTGAAACTTTAAAAAGACTTGGTTACTAATTTTATTAATTGAATATTAAATCTTAAGAATATTCTGATATGAAAAAATATATTTTAATGCCTGTTTTGGCATCTGTCGCAATGGTAGGTTTTGCACAAGATTTCGACACCGATCCTACTGTTCGTATTGATAATGAAAAAGAAGACCTTCACTTCACAGTTGGAGCCCGCATGATGGCTGACGTTGCTTACTATCATTCTGATTTTACGCCAATGAAATCAGGTGCAGCTCTTACTGACGCTCGCCTTCGCGCTTCTTTGGAATATAAAGACTGGTACTTCTATGCTGACTTCGGTTTTGGTAAAGGTAAATTCTCTCAAAAAAACATTTTTGTTCAATACTCAAAGGAAGCAGAAGCAGGTAAGCATTACGTAAAAGCAGGATATTATAACGACCCTGCCGGTTCAATGGCTCGAAACACATCTATTGGCAGTTACCACTTCATCTCTCGCCCAGGTTCTGCAATTGCACTCGGCGAAGGTCGCGAACTTGGTATCACTTACAAATTTGAAAACAAAAACTGGTACGCCGCACAAGGCATTTTTACTGAAGACAAATATAATTCACAAGAAGCAGGCTTCAATGGCGTAACTGTCGCAGGCCGTTGGCTATGGCGTCCTATCAATGAAAACAACGAAACTTTCCACATCGGATTGAATGCACGCTACGCTAAACTGGGTGGCGGAGTTGTTGAAAAAAATGTATTGAAAAAAACTTTGTCTTTAGGTCAATCTCTTGAAACATACGTTGATGATACTGAAAAATTTGTAAGTTGTGAAATTCCATGGGCCAAAAGCACTGCTGACTTAGGAATTGAGGCTCTTTACAAAAATGACAAATTCTTTGCTCGTGGTGAATATATGTTCAAATACATTGCTAAAAAGCGTGACTCTGAAACATTATTCATCGCAGACCAAAACAATATTGACGCATGGGGTACTCTTGACGCATGGATTACAGCTAATCCATTAAAGGACAACAAATTCCATGGCGGTTATGTTGAACTTGGTTACCTGTTGTTAGGAAAACCTTATTCTTACAATAATGCAGAAGGCATCCTTGGTGGTCTTAACGGTAAATCTCTTGAAATTGTTGCTCGATACAACTACACAGGCTTAAACAACTTGATTGACGGAGAATACTATTCTGCAGGTCGTGACCAATACTATCCAGCTGGATATATGCAAGACTATCCTTTCAAGTCTGCTGCAATCTCAGGCGGTAACGTTCACTCTGCCACTATCGGTATCAACTATGCTTTCAACAAGTTCTGTGCTGTTATGGTTAATTACACATACAACAAACTTGATCGAGACAGATACTCATACGACGACAACTTCCACTCTCTACAAGCAAGATTGATGTTCCAATTCTAATGAGAATAATTTCTCAAAATAATTAACAGAACCAAGGTGTGGCAAATTTTTAACTGTCGCACCTTTGTTTTAAATTCTCTATTAAAATTTATTACTGCTCGCTAGACTTTTTTGAGCGATAAAAAATTAGGGCTGATTCCGTTTGCAGGAGTTAGCCCTATAAGTTTTTTTATTTCGCCAAAAACCAAATTAACTAATGCCAAAAAGTACAAATTTCTTCGTACAGCCGACGCAATAGCACTGCAGAGTGGATAAAGCGACACAGATTCATTGATTCCACTACCATCTCACTGTTCTCCAACGCTATTTTCGATGGAGTTGGCAAGCATACCAAGACTGGGAAAAAGAAGGGCGATATCAAGGTTGACACGGTTATACACGCCAATGAAGGTGTTTCCTGCGATGTGCAGTTCTATTCGGCGGCCACCAACGACTCATTCATGCTCGCTCGAGTAATTGCAGCTACAACAAGATAATAGCACTTGACCGTGCATATATCAACTGCCAAATTTTAGGAACTGACAGAACGGGGTGCAGTACATGTCACCAAAATGAAGAAAAATCTCAGTTATGAGGCACTTTTTGACTACATTCATCAGAATCCACAGGGTTTGATTGAGTTCCGTGAGCAGACCATAGCGGTCCGTAAAGATGACATCTGCCACATTGCCAGAATAATAACATATATTGACTTAAAGAAAGGCAAAAACCCTAAGCTTATATCGCTTCTGACTAATGACTTTGACATGCATCTGGAGACAATCGGGGCAATATACCGATGCGATGGCAAATTAAGTCGCTATTCAAGCAGATAAAGCAGAATTTCCCTCTGAGATACTTTTATGGCGAAAGCGCCAATGCAATAAAGATTCAGATATGGGTCACGCTCATTGGGAATCTGCTTCATTCCGTCCTTAATTGCAAACTCAAAAAAACGCTGGAGCTTCTCGGGACTTTCCACAATAGTACACAACGTACTGACGCACTACCTCAATCTCGAAAAATTCCTCAATCAGACAGATTCAGACCTGAAAACCATACTCGCCGAAGCACCTAAATCACCGCCACACGATACTGAAAACCCTAAGGGGCTTGTTATATATACTAAAAGTAAGCCATGCTAATGCCTTTAAGGAAGTTGGACTCTCCTTTTTATGGTTTAGCAGACGGCAATTATTACAAATATAGTGAAAGGTGAGTGCAGAGACAAGTGAAAACGAAGTTTTCGAACTTGGCTATGCTGAACCGAATCCTATATTATACAAATATAGTGAAATACAAGTGCAGAGACAAATGAAAACGAAGTTTTCGAACTTGGCTATGCTGAACCGAATCCTATATTATACAAATATAGTGAAATGCAAGTGCAGAGACAAATGAAAACGAAGTTTTCGAACTTGGCTATGCTGAACCGAATCCTATATTATACAAATATAGTGAAATGCAAGTGCAGAGACAAGTGAAAACGAAGTTTTCGAACTTGGCTATACTGAACCGAATCCTATATTATACAAATATAGTGAAATGCAAGTGCAGAAACAAATGAAAAAAATTAATTAAAAATACATCGATTTATTTGTATTCTAAAATCACAAAGAAAAATTAATTGCCAGCAAGACCGAATGCATTATTTTCCCTTTTACACACATTAATTACCGTATATTTAACCATTTTCAACACTCACTCAACAAACAATCTAAAATCAAACAAATAAAAATTATAATAAATTGACTATATAAGTAACTTTTACTGATAATTCAAAAGCACTGAACCATAAATGCCATTATGTTAAATAAAAGTTAACTACGTAACTTCTTGATTATAAATAAAATCGCTAAAATGCAAATTGCTAAAAATGCTAAAATAATTAACAGTAACAAAATAGTAATAATAAACAAAGATTTGAATAACATAACGATTCAGTTTAATATTACAAATGTAAGTATTATTTTTAAATAAACAAGCGCTTTAAAAAAATAGTCACTTTTGCATAGAAAGGAATAAATGCCATTATGTTAAATTACTTTCGTTTGCGTAAATATTTAATAACAAGAAAAATAACAACTATGATAATGGTTAAATTTGTTAATAAACCAAAAATATAAAATAAAAAAATATCTTTGGCAAATAAAGAGGAATCAGGAGCGCCTGAATTGCTTAATCCAAATAATGTATTTATAAAATAAATTAGCATATAGCAAAGGTAACTATTATTTTTAAATAAACAAGCGCTTAAAAAAAATAAAGAAACTTAGATTTTGCTTCTAAATCAATTATTAAAGATGTGTTTTTGAGATGGCATACAAACAAAAACGGCTTTCTAAGAGTTGGTAACTTCGCAGAGGCTTTTTCAGCAGAAAATATCCAAAGCACAATGGACTATCCTTTTATTAATAAATCTGCAGCTATTGACGCATTTGGAACAGGACGCTCTATAGGTATAGCATACCGCTATTATCACCCATATTTTTGGGGAGAGGCTGGTATTTACTCGCAAAAGATAAGCACAGAAGTTAAACAAGGTGATATGGGTTACAGTGCTTCTGCTCGCATTCTCGGTCGCATATCAAGAGATGATTGGAATTTCCATATTGGAGGATCAGTAAACTACAGAAGATCGGATGCAAATGGTTTCACAAATGGTAGCGACGATTACAATAGAGAAGTAACAATCTCTTCTGCATTGGAATCTAGCGTTGACAACACTAAATTTCTTCATGCTTCTTTGAGTAATGTTAAAAATGTTGTAAAGTACGGAGCTGAAGTAATGGCAAACTACAAGAATATCTATATTAAAGGCGAATATATAGGCTCTATTTATAACCGTGAACGTGATTGGGAATATAATTTTCAAAATTCATTAGGCTCTGTATTATCAACTATGTTTCCGACGATGGATGCATATAAGAAATTTATGGGCCCCGACGAGGCGGCAAACTTTAAAGGTTTCAGTATAGAGGCAGGAGTCCTCGCTTTAGGTGGAAATTATAAGTACAGCAATGTTGATGCCCTAATGCAAAGACCTAAAGGTAAAAGTCTTGAATTTGTAGCTCGATATAATAGAACCGACCTAAATGATATTGTAGATGGCAGTTGGTATTATAATGGAGGTTTCTATTCAAGTGCAATGCATCAAGCATTCGGTATTAAAAACCAATCAGTATCGGGAGGTAAAGTTGATACATTTACGTTTGGTGTTAACTACTATATTACTGATAATATTGTAACCAGATTAAACTATTCATATCAAAAACTAGACCAAAAATATAATGCCATTTACAGAGAAGACACAAATATGCACTCTGTTCAAGCCAGAGTAGCATTTGAATTCTAATGGGCTTATAAGTATATATTCTTGGTTACTAAATCGTATATGCAACCGTAGAGATTATGGGTGCGTATATAAAGAGAAAAGGTCTCATCGTATCACTACGGGAGACCTTTTCTGGGCATTATGCCCTTTTAGTAACCAAGAATATATTTATTATAAGCCCATTATTTAACTTTCTCATAAATATAAACCTCATGAATTTCTTTAGTATATCCTTCTTCCTTGAACGGACCTTGAGACATACCAAGGATAATCTGAGTTCCTCTGTTATTTAGGACCAAAAGATCGTCTGTTGTTGGGTCAATGCACAAACCTTCGATTTCACCAGCACGACGGAAGTCTTTCATTTCTCTAAACAATTCCAAACGTCCACCCATTGCACCTGCTGCAATTTTGCCTGTACGTGTAACGACTTTACCGTTCTTGTCTAATTTAACACTAAATGGAGTGTCACGAACAACTTCTGTACCATCTTTCAATCCTGAGTAAGGAACTTGAGTAATGTCAGCGATGTAGATATTGTCAGCGATGTGATAAGTTGATTCACCATCGTCAGCAGCGAAAAGCATTTTGCCATCGCAGATGAAGATACCTTGTGTCCAATAAGGCATTGGGCGGCATTGCATCTTAGTGTAGTACTTACCTGTTTCAAGGCTGTAACCGTAAACATAGCGGCTATCTACCCAGTCTGACATCCAAATCATGTTCTTTTCGCGGTCAACTGCCAAACCAGAAACTTCTACTTGTCCTGATTCTGCACACCATGGAATGTCTTCAATCCATTCAAGTGTTTCTGCATCGTAAACAGAGATTGCGATATTGAAACCACGACCATATTCAAACTTTTCATTACCTGTATAGATTCTACCATTCCAAACGTCGATATCACCAAAGTGATTAGCCAATTTTGGATTTGGGAATAGAGGGTCTGAATCAGATTGAACTCTCTTCGCTACAAGATTCCAGTTCTTGTCATACTTGTATAGACCTTTTGTATCAGAGATATAAAAATAGTTCTCATCTGCTGCGATACCTTGTCTACCTGGTACTTCAACAACTTTCTTCAAGCGATACTCTGTTCCGAGATGCTGTGCGCTTACTGAAAGGAAACTTACAATCAGTGTTAGAGCCAAAAATAAATTTCTCATAATTAAAGATTTTAAGAATTAATAAATTGATTTATTTAGAATTTAAACATTGCCATAACTTGCAATTGCTCAGACTTGTCATATCCAAGAACTTCCTTAGCAGTCTTGCCTCCATTATCTTTGTACATGAAGTGACCGTAGTTAAGTTGGAACTGAACGTTTTTGTGTGGAGCGTATGAGCAACCAAGCATAATGCGGTTATAGTTGTTTGTAGATACTTGAGCAACGTCATCCTTGTACATGTCCCAACGTACAACTGGCAAGAACTTACCAAAGTGGTAACCTACCAACACGTATGCACCGCTTTCCTTAACAACATCAACGTTTCTTACAGTGCTCTTCATTGCACCATATTCAGCACGAACATCAAGACCTGTTGGATTGTTATACCATGCACCAACAACGTATCTGTTCATTGGGTTGTAAAGGTTGTTTCTTGCTGGGTCTTCACTTACTTCTGGAGCAACTGCACCATTACCACCTGCTAATTTTTGTGATTTGTACTCACCAATGTTGAAAGTACCTTTAACGCTGAAGTGCTTGAATGGACGGATAGTTGCACTAACATACAAGTCTTTTGCCTTGTTGCTATCATCCTTGCAAGGAATAGAACCGTTAGTCAAAGCAACGTCATAGTGCAAATAACGGAAACCCTTGCCTGAATCAAATGCATCACCCATGAACATGATACCAAGATCACGACCATAATCTACGAAGTTATATTCGTACGGGTTGCGGCATGCAATTCTATAAACGATGTTAGAGAAGTCAACAGACTCAAGAGTTGCTGGAGAGATGTCGTAATTTTCATAACCAAGTGGTGTATAGAACTGACCGACTCTTACCTTGAACTCCGGACAGATTTTCCAAGTTGCGAACGCGTCCATTACTTGTATGTTCTTTTGTCCGTTACCATTTGTTGAACCACCGATACCATTGAATGCTTCAATTTGCAAGCGGAAATCAAATTTTTCGCCAACATTACCATCCATAATCAAACGTAATCTCTTTGCTTGGAAAGAAGATGTTGATTTAACGTCATTATGAGTCCAGTTATAGCCAGCCTGCAAATATCCAGAAAATTTAGGCATTTTTTCCAATATTTTCTGCCATGTTGTTTTTTCTGCATTTTGGGCTACAGCTTCAGGTTCTGCAGCAGGTTCTGGACTTGCAGTTGGTTCAGCGACTGCAATACTTTAGAACTAAAAGTGCACTAGCAAACAAAGAAAGGAATAATTTACGATTCATAATACTAAATTTTAATTAAACATTAAGTAATTTGTTATTTTTTGTTTGTTTTTGTGATTACAATTTTGACTCAAGTAATAAGCGTCCAAAAACTTGTATATCTTTTGCCGTCACATCTGGCTTACGATCAGCTTTCTCCACATCTACTAATGTGCTTTCGCCAGAAAGAACCAGAACACCGAAGGCTCCCGCATTTTGAGCAGTTGCAACATCTGTATAAATTCTGTCACCGCACATTGCAATTTCTTCAGCATCCAGATTATACATGTGCTTAATCCCTTCAAGCATATCTGGATTTGGTTTTCCAATAACAATATCCGGACATCTTCCTGTTGCATGCTCAATACACTTGCATAAAGAACCGCAGTCAACAAGAACTGTATCCAAATCAGTTGGACAAACCCTATCAGGATTTGTTGCTACATAAGGAATTCCTTGAGATGCCCACCATGATGCTGTACAAAGTCTTTTATAAACCAATGTTGTATCAAATGCAACAACTAAGACATCAGGGCGAATTGACGTATCTTCCGAAAGAGAAACATAACCGGCAGCCTCAAATTCTGATATCATGCTTGGGGTTCCCAATATAAACAGATTCTTTGCATCGGGGAATTTCACTTTAAGATATTCAATTGTTGCAATCGAAGATGTGTACATTGCTTCTGGCTCTGCTTCAATTCCTAATTTTTTCAGTTTTTGCAAGTAATCAGACTGACTCTTTGTCGGATTATTTGTCAAGAAAGAATAACCTATTCCATTATTGCTCAAATCACTTAGAAATTGCTTTGTGAAAGGGAATAATGTTGAACCCATATAAATAGTACCATCCATATCAAGGGCAACATGTTTTATCTTTCTCAATTTATCCATTAACTCTTCGTGAGCAAAAGGAGACATATATTCGCTATGCTTTTCCATACAACTATTAGTATTTGATTTTACTTGCTCTTTCATATCCATCTCTCGGTGCTTTCCACATTGAGATCAATACGAACATTCCAATAAACGCAACCACAATAATTGTTTCGAAAACTCTTGTCCAACCAAAGATGTCAGCAACGTAACCAACCAATAGGCCGGAAAAACCAGAACCTAAATATCCTAAGATTCCTGCGATACCGTTGGCTCTCGCTGATGCTTCTTTTGTTGCCTGGTTTCCTAATTCTATACCAATCAACGCTTGCGGACCATAGATGCAGAACCCTGCACCTACAAGAATAGCAGCAGTAAGTGTCAAACTTGCATCATCCGGCAAAAATCTGAACAAGGTCATAAACAATGCCGCTCCAAGCATACAAAGAACGCACATTCTATGTCCTTTGCCTTTAAAGAATTTATCGGTAGCCCAACCGGCAAATAAAGTACCAACAATACCAGCAATTTCAAATGCTGCAACTGTCCAGCCTGCGTCTGAAATAGAAAGGCCTCTGCTTTCTGTCAAGAATTTAGGACCCCAGTCCAAAACGCCCATACGAACGACATATACAAACATATTAGCAATACAGAAAGTCCAGACCCAACGGTTTTTCCAAACCATCTCCATCTCAAATTTCTTTCTGACTTTCTTATCTTTAGTTTCTGCATAATCTCCAAGTTTTGTGCCTGGAAGATCAGGAAGAGAAACATCCTTGGGTTCATCTTTAAGAGTTGCAAACAACAAGATAGAACCAGCAACAGCCAAACAAGCCGGTATCCAGAAACACCACTTCCATGCCCCAACATGAGAAGCAAAAAGCAAAGCCTGTTTTGCTGCATCACCAGCATCCATTCCTGTACCTAACAGATTATCTGTAATTTGTTTAACAACCTCGGCATTAGCACTCATGTTCACGCCAAGAGTTCCCATAATATAGCCACAGACAACTACCGCCAAAGCAGCACCTATTGAGTGAGAACAATTCCATATAGACATCTTGGTAGCAAGTTCAGACGGGTGTATCCAGTGAGGCAAGATTCTTGCACACGGGGGATATCCCATACCTTGAAAATACTGGTTAAGCACAATTGTTACACCCATAAAAAGGATCAGCATCTCAACCATTTGTGGACCATTCTTTACTCCAGTTACCCAAACACTCAAATCAGTACCAAAACCAAAAGCGAAATTTGCAAAGGCGCAGAGTAAAAGTCCAAGAGCCATTACTATCTTTCCCTTCACCCTATCTACAAGATACCCATTAATAAATCTTGAGAATCCGTAAACGAGAGAACTAAAAAAGATAATCCAACCGAAACTCTTATTAGAGATACCATATTCAGCCGTTAACCCTGGCATCGCCAAAGAGAAATTTTTTCTTACGAAATAAAAGAGAGCATACCCTATCATGGTAACGATAATTATTCTCATCTGCCAACGAAGGAAACCTCCTTTTTTCTCGCCTAATTGCTTATATATATCCTTAGCCATTCTTAGTTATTTAATGAATAAATAATCAAATAAACACATCACAAAAACCAGTTTAACATAATGGCATTTATGTATAAATCCTCATTAATTCTTCTTTTGAGCAAGAAGATATTTTTCATCTTTATATGTAAACAACATAAAGATAATAGACAATACACAAGCAGCAAGCAATAGAACGAAAGTCCAATCCCAACCTGCATGTTCTGCAACATAACCAATAATAATATTAGCCAAGATAGCAGTTCCAAAGAAATATCCAAAGAAACCTGTTAAACCAGCGGCTGTACCAGCAGCATTTTTTGGAGCCAAGTCAAGAGCTTGAACACCGATAAGCATAACAGGACCATAGATAAAGAATCCGATACCAATCAAAGACAATGTTACAATAGTTGAGTTATCAGAGAACTGCCAATAAAGAGCAATAAAGACTGCGACAATTGCCATAAATATAGTAGTTGTCATCGCACGACCACCTTTAAATACCTTATCTGAAATCCAACCACAGATAAGAGTACCTGGGATAGCGGCAAACTCGTATGCGAAATACGCCCAACCTGCCTCTTTAATGTTGTAGCCTTGGCTTTCCATCAAGTATTTAGGTGCCCAATCAAGACATCCGTATCTTACCATGTAAACGAAAGCATTTGCAATGGCGATGAACCACAACATCTTGTTATTCAAGACATACTTAAAGAATATCTCCTTCGTTGAAAGAACTTGTTCTGATTTCTCGCTATAGTTTTTCGGATAATCGTTACGATACTTTTCAATAGAAGGCAAACCACAAGATTGAGGAGTGTCTCTAATTAGAAGATAGCCGAGCAATGCAATAAAGATAGCAACTGCAGCAGGGAATACGTAAGTACCAATAAGGAAATAGTATTCAGACTGTGCACCGTAGAACCAAGAACCAAACCATATAGCTCCATAAGCGGCCATAGGACCAACTAATGCTCCACCAACGTTGTGTGCACAGTTCCATATTGACATTTTTGTACCACGTTCATTCTGAGAGAACCAGTGAGTCATAACTCGACCACACGGAGGCCACCCCATACCATTAAACCATCCAACAAGAAAGTTTAGGACTGTCATCAAAACAATAGCCCAAGTCTTGTTTTCTGGCCCAAACGCTACAACTGGCACAATCATAAACATCATAGAGATTGCAGCCAAAACCAATCCTAATGGAAGGAAAACTCTTGCGTTACTACGGTCGGAAACGCTACCCATCAAGAATTTAGACAATGCGTACGCAATAGCATTCATTGAAAGGACAATACCAAGTTCTCCCTTTTCAAAACCAAAAGGTTCAAGAAAAGGCATTGCCATAGAGAAGTTCTTACGGACAATGTAGAAACCTGCATATCCAATGAATATTCCAAGAAATACTTGCCAACGGAAACTCTTATAAGTCGAATCTATCTTCTCTGCTGGCAATTCCGGCTTAAAAGTCGGTGGTGCTAAAAATTTAAACATGACACTGAATTTTTGTTTGTTTATTTGTTAAGTTTATAAGTTTCTTCAAAATCAATCGCTTCTGCGAGAATACTAATCGGGTGCTTAACCTTATAGTTTGTTGACATCTCAATTTGCCACTTACATGTTTCACAGTCAGTAGAAACATATTCTGGATTTGCTGCATCAATTTTTGCAAATAAAGAATTGCCAATACCTTGTGATGTTGGATAATTCTCCTTTTTAAACCCGTAAGTACCTGCAATGCCGCAACACTGAGAATCCAAGACTGTAAGCTCAACGCCAGGGATCATTCTTAGCAGATTTATTGAATATATCGCCCACCCCAATTTTTCCATGTGGCATGCTGTGTGATAAGCAACCTTCATTCTAAAATCAGAACGGAACTTAATCTTTATCTTTCCTTCTTCAATCAATCTAAAGATTGATCTTGTTGCCAAGTCAATATCATCTCTTACGTCACTATTGTCAATTCCAAGAAGGTGTGGATACTCGTCGCGCATTGTAAAGATACAAGTTGATGAAGCACCAACAACCCTCCTACCCTGCTGAACGGATTTTCTAACATTATCCACATTCAATTGAGCCTGTTTCTTAGCCTGGTCAATCAAGCCATTGGAAATCAAGGCAACGCCACAGCATTTTTCCTTTTCAAGGAGATGAACTCCATAACCAAAAGCATTTAAAAGATGCACCAAATCTTTACCCAACTGCGGGAAATTGTAATTAATATAGCATCCATGAAAAAAACTAATATGGTTTTTAAAGCCGTCTTGCTTATCCATTTCCTCTTTCTTAAACCAACTTTCAAATGTCTTCGAAGAGTATTTTGGAAAGTTCTATGCTTGTCAATTTTTAAAACACCATCCATAACAGTTTTCACAGGAGCGAGGGATAGCGTTGTATTAACAATTGGAGCAAACTTTGTAGCCATGCTACCAACGAAGTCGGTATTCGCAAGCATCATGTCTCTCAATGACGGTTTCTTTTTGCTATACTTGATTCTTGCAAGTTGAATAATGTCACCTATCTTAACATTGGAAGGACATGCAACTTCACATCTTTTACAGTTAAGACAGTACTTTAAAGCCTCATCAAAGAATTCTCCCCTTTTTAGGCGAAGCCTCTCTCCATCAGGACCTGCCTGCTTAGGACCGGGATATTGGGGATTAACCGGAACGACTGGACAATAAACTGTACAAACAGTACATTTAATGCATTGTTCAAAATTATTGTCACTTATATTAACTTCCTGCATATTCATTTCTATCTATTTTTTCAGTTGGTTCGCTACAAATAAAGCAGTCAGCATAGAAACGCCGGCACCACACCCTTCTCTCATTGGATTAAAGCCTCCTAAAACGGAACCTATTGCATAAAGGTTCTTAATTGATTTACCATTTTTAACAACATTGAAGTTAGAGTCAGTAACAACGCCGTAACTCATATAATTTTGCGGTTCAAAATATGAAGGATTATACCAATCAGCTCGATTTTGTGAGCAAACAACATCTGCTCCGAAAACAGTTTCCTTTATATCATAAGGAGTTGCCATCAATCCCTTACTGAAGAAACTACCAGTAGCCAATACAAAATTATCAGCCTCAAAAGCAAAATCACCGTGATTTGCGGTATAGACTTTAGAAATTTTGCCATCTTTCTCCTCTGTTTTAATAACAGAATCACCTGAAAGGACTGTGCCACCCAATATCTCAAAAGACTTCTTCAACAATTGCTGTACTCTTATGCCCGCTACTGAGGGTGGCATTGTTGGAGCAAGCCTTATAGGCAATTTGACTGATTCTTTAAGTTGCTTTACAGATTGACAAGAAGACAAATCAAAAACCGCAGGGAGCAATACCATATCATATCCCTCATCTGCTTTTGAATTAATTAGCGATACCAACATATCAAGATTTTCAAGATTCTCAAAAACCCTTGCAATATTTGTTGCACGCATCTCTGTTGCACTACTTCTTAATTTATTCAAAGCAGGGATACTGTCAACTGTCAGCACATCGCACTTTACTCCTTTTTCTTCAAGACCTTCAACAACAAACTTTAAATTAAAGTCCAAGAATCCAGAAAAATTTACCAATAAAATCTTTTTACCTATTGTATCCTGTTCTGTAGGAAGAGTTAAAAAATCAGAGATTGTCAACCATGTAGACTTGAAAGTCCCCATAGGTGTAAGTCGCAAATGATTACAGTCACTTTTCCCTGCTGTTTGAATGCCAACTTCTAATAATTGATTATATGCTTCTTCAGCCAAAACGCTGAAATTATTCATTTTTGAATATGGATGGCTTTCTGGCAATTTAGACACTGATTGTACTGGATTATTTACCACTGAGCCATCTGGCAAAGCGTTTAGCAAATCAAACGAACCGGAAGAAAAATGCAATGCACTTTGTCCAGCAGAGATTATAGCACATTTAACCCCGCTTTTCTGGAGACGAATGCCACACATAAGTCCAGCCAACCCTCCGCCTATTATTAATGTATCAAATTTCATCTTTCCAAATTATTCCATTCCACAAACACCACCATAAACCCACTGAGTATATTCCGCTTCTCGCAAAGAATCGCCCCAAGCAATTGGATAAGTACCCTTCCAACGCTCATTCAAGAATGAAGCCAAATCATCTTTTGCTCTCTTTGCACAATTGTGAGATTCAGCAAGCAAGCCAGCCGCACGACAAGCACATAGTTCGCCTTGGCACGTTCCCATGCCAACTCTTGTTCTGCGACGTAAATCTTTAAGGTTGGTTACATCAAGTTCCTCTATTGCGTACTTAACTTCTCCAACAGTAACATCTTCACACTCACAAACAAGACTGTTTTCATAGTCGCTTTCAGCCGAAATTTTTGAAGCCATATCCCCGTGACGCTCAAATGAAGACTTTCTCTTCTCTACAAAGTGAGAATTAGAATTGCATTCTTCTTTCTTACATCTTGAACCAGGAAGAGGTTCTACTGCAGTTACACACTGTTTTGCAACAGCAAGTTTCTTACAAACCAAATCTGCAGTCCACTCCGCCATCAAACGGTATGTCATTAACTTACCGCCAGTAATGGTAACAAAGCCCTCAACGCCATCACGAACAGCATGGTCAAGCAAAACAATACCACGACTGATATTACGTCCTGTCGGATCATTGTCCGCTGCTACGAGCGGACGAACTCCCGCATATGCTCTTAATATTCGAGTTGTTGCCAAAGCAGGGGCTAGTTTCTCTCCTTCTGTCAAAAGCACATCAACTTCATCAGGAGTTACCCTCATGTCATCAACCTCATCAAAACCCACATGAGTTGAAGTTGTTCCGATAAGACAGATAGTATCACCAGGAACAAGAATATCTGCATTTGCTGGTTTTCGGCATCTATTTAAAACAACATTATTGACTCTATGCCCAAAAATCAACAAAGAACCTTTTGCCGGATACATATCAACTCTAACACCAGCCTTGGCGGCTATCCCATGCCCCCAGATTCCACCAGCATTAACAGTAACTGGAGCATAGTATTCCTTATATTGCTTTGTCTTGTGATCATAGACCTTGACGCCTACAACCCTATCTTGACTCTTTATCAATTCAACGACCTCATGGTAAATAAGCACTTTTGCACCATGAATCTTAGCATCAATAACGTTTGCCAATGTCAACCTAAACGGATCAACCGACCCATCCGGCACCTTAACAGCTCCAACGATAGAAGGATTAACCGATGGCTCCATTCTTTTAGCCAACTGCGGATCTATAACCTGAGCATCGATACCGGCAGACTGACATGCATTAACAAATGTTGCCTGATATGCCAAATCATCCTCAGGCAAGGAAATAAACAAGCCGTCATTTTCCTCAACACAATGGCTTGCAATTCTACGAAGAATCATATTCTCCTTAATACATTCTTCAGCTGACTCTTTATCTGTAACAGCATATCTCGCTCCACTATGAAGCAAGCCGTGGTTTCTACCAGTTGCACCTACCGCAAGGTCATAGCGTTCAACCAACAACACTTTTAAACCTCGCAAAGAACAGTCACGCGCAGTTCCTGCCCCTGTTGCTCCTCCACCTATGATTATTACATCAAATTCGTTGTCTCTGCGATTTTGCATAGCACTTTATCTGTTTTCTTTCTTTTCGAAATAAATGAGTTTTTATAAGAAGTGAAAAACCTTTGCTCTTTTTTTCATTTCGCAACAAATGTATAAACGAATTTTATAATAACGAAACTTTTTGCGATTTTTTTTCAAAAAAAATTGAAATTTCTTCAAAATATGCTTTACAACATAATTTTACAGCATTTTTAAAATCAAAACGAAACAAAACGAACTCAAAACGAAACCAACAAACGTTATATTATCAATAATTAACTAAATTAAATTTCGTATAAAGAAAAATTTGCTCAACTTTGAAAAATAAACAGAAACTTAGGCAACATGACAAAAGAAGAAAGACATGAAATCATTCTGGATATGCTTATGCAGCACAGTTCCTTGCTTGTTACCGACTTAGCAGAGCAATTAAATGTATCTTCAGTTACAATTCGTAAAGATTTAACTGAACTCGAACGTGCTAAAAAGTTATACAGAAACCACGGAAAAGCAATACTGATTGATCCTTACAGTGAAAACAGAAACATTAGCGACAAAGAAAAACTATGCGTTGATGAAAAGCGCGCAATTGGCTCTTACGCGGCAGGTTTAGTTACTCCAAAAGATTCTATTTTGATAGCATCAGGAACAACCATGCACGCACTAGCCCGCAGCATATCTTCTCCCGAAAAACTTACAGTTATAACCGCTTCTCTTGAAGTAGCGAATATACTTTCCACCAATAAAGATATTGATATTATTCAATTAGGCGGACTGCTTAGACATAGCAGTCTGTCCGTTGTCGGAAAATACGCAGAATCTGCACTATCAGACTTTTCATGCAGCAAATTATTCATAGGTGTTGATGGAATAGATTTAGACTTTGGTATTACCACAACCGATCTTATGGAAGCATCACTAAATAGAGTTATGATTCAAACGGCACAAAAGACAATAGTTCTTGCCGACTCATCGAAATTCGGAAGGCGTGGGTTCAGTAAAATATGTGATATGGAAGATGTTGACCACATTATTACAGATTCAAAAATTTCCAAAGCAACCGCAAACAGAATTGAAGAGCTGGGCATTGACCTCACTATTGTAGAAGACTTCAGACATTATTAGAATAAAGAGCGTGAATAGGCAAATCCTACCACGCTCTGTTTTTTAACCTAAATGATTTGCGAAATCAGTTAATCTTGCCTCAAGATCAGTTGACGACAACCTCAATGATAGTTTTCCTTTAAATGCTATTGATACATTTCCAGTTTCTTCTGAAACTATAATTGCAAGAGCATCTGTTTGCTGAGAAATGCCCAACGCTGAACGGTGCCTCAAGCCCAACTGCTTAGGAACATCATCGCTATGAGAAACTGGCAATATACATCCTGCCGCACTAATTCTTCCTTTACTTACTATCATTGCACCATCATGCAGCGGACTGTTCTTAAAGAAAATATTTTCAATCAGCCTGTTATTCACCTTAGCATCAATAATATCTCCCGAATTTTCAAAGGTATCAAGAGGGACATTGTTTCTTATGACAATCAGCGCTCCTGTCTTAGACTTTGCCATACTTAGGCAAGCATAAACTATAGGCAAAACCCACTCCTTCTGCCCAACTTGAGCGGAAGAGTCCTTTCTTTTGAAAATACTATGAACAAACCTCCACCGCCTATGGGAACCTATCTCTACAAGAAATCGTTTTATCTGTTCCTGGAAGATTATAACAAGAATTAGCAAACCTATATTCATAAACTTATCAAGAATACGCCCTGTTAATTCCATTTGCAAAAAGACAGAAGCAATAAACCACACAACGATAAACGCAAGGACTCCAAGAAAAATACTCAAAGTGCCAGACTCTTTCATTATCTTGTAAACATAGAACAAGATTGTGGCAACTATAAGAATATCAATAATATCCTTTATTCCCAAATTAAACATAGTGCGACAAATAATTTTATTTAATCTTGTTGATTATTGTAGCAGCCTCAACAGCCTGCTTAACATCATGTACTCGAATAATACTTGCTCCAGAAAGCATAGATATTGTGTTAATAACAGTTGTTCCATTCAAAGACTCGGCTGGACTGTAACCAAACAATTTGAATATCATAGACTTACGCGAAACCCCAACAAGCAAAGGTAATTCAAGAGCCTTAAAGCAATTAAGATTTTTAAGCAACTCATAATTTTGCTCGAGATTTTTGCTAAATCCAAACCCAGGATCTATTATGATGTCACAAATTCCAGCAGAAGTGGCTTGCTTTATTTTCGCTGAAAAATACTTTAATATATCAGCTGTTAAATCATCATAATCTGTCATTTGCATCATTGTTACAGGATTACCTCTCATGTGCATCATTATATAAGGTAATTTTAACTTTCCAACTGTTGGTATCATTTCAGAATCCAACTCACCTGCAGCAATATCATTAACTATGTCAATACCAAAATTCTTGTGACAATTTTCAATAACAGATGCACGAAAAGAATCAACAGAAATAATAATATCAGGAGCCTCATCCTTAATAATTCTCAATCCAAGAGCAAGTCTCTCATATTCCTCTTCTGGAGAAATATCATCTGCATTTGGTCTGGACGAATAGCCACCTACGTCAATCATGTCAGCACCCTCTTCAACTATCTGCCTTACTCTTTTTCTAATAACTTCATCTGTAAAGTAACGGCTTCCACTGTAAAAAGAATCAGGCGTAACATTCAAGATACCCATCACCTGCGGTCTGCTAATCTCATATAACTGACCCCTTATATTTATAGAATACGGTTCAAAATATGCCATTGTATTGATTTTTTTACGAAATTAATACTTTAGAAATCTTTATCAAAAGATTTTTGATAAAATAGCAAACGATTATACCAACTGATAGACAAATACCAGCAAAACCGCTATAGGAGCGATGTATTTCATAGAAAACACAATTGGTTTATAGAAAGCAACTGCGCGCGAGCCTTCGTTTGTCAACTGTTTTCGCAATATTTGCTTGTCAAGCAACCATCCAGCAAAAATTGAGAAAAACATTCCACACATCGGCATAAAATAATTTGCAGTCAAATTATTAAACAAGTCAAAAATAGTATCGCCAAAAATTTTAAAATCAGAAAGCACCCCAAACGACAAAGCACACAAGATACCAAAAACAAGGGCAATTACAAAATTCAACAATGAGGACTTCTCGCGTGACATACTCCACTCTTCAGTAAAAAGGCAATAGAAATCTCACTCATAGAAATTGTTGAGGTTATTGATGCAACAAAAAGCAAGAAGAAGAAAGCCGCTGCCCAAATTGGTCCGCCTGCCATTTGAGAAAAGATATAAGGCAAAACTTCAAAAACCAATTTAGGTCCTTCCGTTGGTTCAAGATTAAAGGAAAACAACGCCGGAAATATAATCAGCCCAGCTACGATAGCAAAAAGCGTATCTAATCCAGCTATTATTGAAGCACTACGAACCAATGGCACGTCTTTATTAAAATACGATGCATAAGTAAGCAATGTACTTACTCCAAGACTGAGAGAAAAGAACGCCTGACCCATTGCTCCCAGTAGCACAGAAGAATCAATTTTACTGAAATCAGGAACAAACAAAAATTTAACTCCTTCTATTGCACCTGGCATCATTAGAGATTTTATGCAAAAGACCATTAAAATAAAGAAAAGCATTGGTGTCATTATATTCGACATCTTTTCTATTCCGTTACGCAAACCTTTCCTTAAAATCAAAAAATTCAGGAAAAGGAAAAGCACCGTCCACAAGAGCGAGCGATTGCTATTCATAGTAAAATCGGCAAAATAGGCAGAATAGTCGGCGTTTGCATCAGCAAGCGCACCAAATAAAGATGAAAAAGAATATTCAAGAGTCCATCCTGCAACGACTGAATAGAAACTCAAAATCATCAGTGATGATATGATACCAAGATATGATAAATAATGCCACTTAGACCCTTTTCTTTGCAATGACTTCAGCGAACCGAGTACATTTTTATGTGAAGCACGACCTATAACAAATTCAGTACAAATAAGAGGTACACCAATAACGGCAACGATAACAATATAAATCAACAAAAAGGCGCCACCGCCATGCAGACCAGCCTCATACGGAAATCTCCAAATATTTCCCAACCCAATAGCAGAGCCTACACTCGCTGCTATAACTCCTATCTTTGTTGCAAATAATGCTCGCTGCTTTTTCATTATTTTCTCTCCATTTTATCTTCTAAAGGATTAATATCTTTATAAACAATTTTTTGTTTGCCTTTTTTCTTTCGCTTTACTGTTTTAGACTCAGTAGTATCGGATTCCATTTTCATGACTTGCCGTTCAAATTCTGCTATCTCTTTTTGATTCTTTCCGTTGTCGCCAATGTCATGCGCCCGCAAATTTCTCGTCAACATAGCAATGAATATGCCGACTGCAACAATAATTGAAAATGCTATCAGCCCTACCCTCTCTTTTTTAGTCAGTTTCTCCATTTCTAAACAAATTCAAAGAATTTATTTATAAGCACTGCTGCCACAAGTAACGGAGAAACATATCTGATAAGGAATATCAATGTCGGTAAAATCAAAGATTTCATTGAACCATTATTTGTCATCTCCTTTTCAAGGAAAGACTTAGGAATAATATGCCCTACATAAACACAAATCAGAATTGCAACAATTGGCAACATCAGATTTGCAGTTACGTAATCCAGAAAATCAAACCAAGTCATCCCGAAAAACGTATATTCACTCCATACACTTAACGATAGAGAACTAACAGCACTTAACGCAAACATCGGCAACAATGTGATGACACACGCTTTTTTTCTCTTCATTTCAAAAGTTTTGTGCAAAAATGCAATAACCACTTCCCCCTAATGAAACTGTTGAAGTTAGAGCCGCAACAACAAGAAGGAAGAAGAATAAAAGCGACCAAATATAAGACCCGTGCATCGCCTCAAAAATCTGGGGCAAAGTTACAAAAATCAAGGATGCTCCCTTTGTCTGCCCCTCAATTCCAAACGATTTCATTGCAGGAAAGATAATCAATCCCATCAAAATTGCAACTAAAAAAACAAGGGAAGATACAATAACCGATGTTCTGCCCAACTTAGTCTTTTTAGGGTAATAAGAGGAATATGTTATCAAAATGCCCATACCCAAACTTAAAGAGAAGAATGCTTGACCAACAGCACTGATAAGCACACTCGGATTCATCTTGTCCCAATCAGGCTTCAAAAAGAATTCTACTCCATCAATCGCACCAGGCAAGGTCAATGATACAAAACATAGCATAACAAGGATTACAAAAAGTAACGGCATAAGCACATTAGCCATTCGCTCAATACCTTTTTCGACACCTTTTATTAAGACAAGCATATTAATGACTATCATTATAAAAGTCCAAAAAACGGGATTCCATGCCGTAAATAGCGCTTCATCCATTATTGAACTATAAAATTCCGGGGATGAAACTCCCTCATGTCCTGCTGTAAGTGCCCCAGTTAACGATAACCAAAAATATTCCAAGGTCCAACCGGAAACAACAATATAGAACGAAAGTATTATATAAGAAGCAAGGACTGCAGCCGCCCCAACAATCCACCATTTTTTATTCGGCGTCATCTTCTTAAATGAACCAACAGAATCTGCTCTGCTACCTCTACCAAGAGAAAATTCAGCCAGCATAACAGGTATGCCCATCAACAAGACGCATATCAAGTATGCAATAAGAAAGACCGAGCCTCCGTTATCATGCACCTCATTCGGGAAACGCCATACAGTTCCCAAACCCACAGCAGAACCCACTGTTGCCGCAATAACTCCTAACTTAGATGAAAAAGTATTCTTTGACGATGACATAATTCTTTATTTTTCAAAAACAGAGCAAATCTATTACAATTATTCTCAAAAAACAACGATAAAGGTAATTAATTATTTCATTCACTAAAATCAAGGCTATAGAGACTTCCGCTTAATCCAAGAAGATAGTAAACATCATCCTGCTTGACAATAGCTGTTGTATCGCCATCAAATTTGCCAGCTTCTTGGAACTGGGGCAAGAAATAGACTTCTCCGTTCTGGTCCTTATACCCCCATAACAGACTTTCAGAATCAAAATAAGGCTTCAATTCATACTGCTGGTCAAACCATTCTATTTGGTACAAATTTCCGCTAATGCCCAATTTGTATGAAATACCACCTTTCTCTACAATAGCGAATGTATCCTCACCGAAAGTGCTTGCTTCTTGAAATTGAGGAACAATATGAACGTCTCCATTCTGATCCTTGTAGCCCCACAATTTACTTTCGGAATCATAATATGGCTCCAACTTCAATTCCTCTTCCGTTGTTTCATTACCACCAAACAAGCCTTCTATTGCCCCTATCATAAATGCTGTAACAATAATTGAAGCAACAATCCATCCAAAGACAATCAAAACAACTTTTATAGAATTGCTACTTTTCTTCTTTTTTTCAAATTTCGGCGGTACCTGCAAGCCTCGGTAATTCGTTCCTCCTATTGGTGGAGGCGTAGATTTTGGACGACTACCACTAAGAGTTATGTATAGCAGTTTTTCATAATCATTAACTACTTCTACTGTAACCTCATAAGAATTGAGTGGAAAATCCTTATCTACGAATTTAAGCACATACGTTCCTTGCGACAATTGCAACTTTGCCAATTTACCTGAGTCCAAAGAGCACTTTTCCACTTCGTCAACAAAAATGGAGCAAGGAGTATCAGTACGCAACTTCAAGCAGCATAACTTACTACCCGCTTTTTCCACACTCGGTTTTGATATGAGGAATTTCGACTTTAGCCTGTCATAAAATGCATCAAAATAATAGCCGTCATATTTTGGACTATTAATTTTTGATATCAGTTTTACATCTTCAGGAAGGTTCTTTGGGAAGCCTTCAAAGTCTGACAACATGACTGGAATTATATTCTTTTTAAGAGATATTGCACGCGCAAGTTCGCGACGCAACCAGTCATCTTCAAAAGATACAGACTCATCGAGCGTTCTGTCAAATACGCCTTTATTCAGGATTATAATAAAATCCTTGCATTCGGATATTCTTGCTTCCAATTCTGTTGTCCACAGCCCATTGCGAAGCGTGTCGATATCAAAACTAACAGAATAACCATCATGAAGCAGCAAATCATAAATATGCTTTGCTGTTTCATGACCGCCTTTACGCCTATAACTTATAAATATATCGTATCCCATAACACTAATTGTCTTTTTTTTCTTTAACAAACCGACTTATAACTTTTGCCAACTGCCGTTAATTGCATCTTTATTTTGTAAATCAACATCTTCTACTGCTATCCCCTTACAATAGCAGTCATAAGCATAATTGACTATCTTTGCCATCTCGAAATTTTCAACATTCAGACGATAGCAATTCGACAACATGCCAAAAGGAAAGATATTTGAATATTTGACAAATACCCTACTCTCTTTTCTTCTGAGAACTGACAACAATTCATCAGATTTCTTTTGCCTTACAAATACCGGTATTTTATTTCTGTAAATACATTCTGGCAAATATAGCGCTGAAGCAACTGATGAACTCTGATTACCAAAGCAAATAGCAAGCGACAAAAGTTGATTTTCATCTGCTGACCATTGCTCCAACAAACTGCGGATATACTGCGACTCAATTCTGCCATTGACAAAATGGAACTCAACATCAAGAAAATCCTTGTACCTATACTCTCTGGATTTACTGGATATTAATGCCTCTTCCCCTCGTTCATTCAAATCTGCATAGTAAGTACTTATATCAAAGATCGCCGAATATCTGCCAATAAACAAATCCATTTCTTCTTCAACATTGCTATCGATAAAAGTTATCTTCGTCTTCTTTGATTTGTCTCTGACAAAATTGGGAAAATGTAGCGAATGAGCAGCTTGAACAGCCAATGCAATACCCATTTTATTCATACCAACAATTACAAGATGCACGATTTTTTCAGACTCAAACGAAATTGCTTCCCTATCCAATTTTGGCAACTCAATTTTATTACCGCACGAACCATAGTAAAAGGAATCAACAACGACTCTTTTTGCCCATTCATCACACAAATTCATTGGACGGAAATCAATATAGCCACGCCAATCTTTCGTAACATCCATTACCTGAAAAGGAGTAAACGTTGAAAGGTTATCAAAAAGCACCGTACACGGTAAAGGGGTTGAGGAATAACCCTTGTTTTTAAGAATATTGCTCACAATTCCCACGCATGCAATATTGGCAGAATCATGGTTATCAGCATTATCATCACCCACGATATAGACACTATCTGCATTTTGCAGAGAAAGGCTATCAACATCCTCAATGATATCAAGTTGCCCATGCTTGACAATAATTTTTTTCTCAATTTCTCTGCTTAAATTTGCATAAATCATTCTCCTAACCTCTTCCGCAGGACACATCATTTGCAATAAGATATAACTAAAATTCTTTTTAGGGTCATTAAACAATGTCTTTATTAAAGAAATTGTCACTTCACTATATCCGATTATAACAATATGATTACTTAACTTGAATGTATTATAACCATTGCGATACCTTTCGACTTGCCTTTCAACAAAGTTACAGATAACGGAAATTAGCAATCCGCCAAAAAGCACCATTCCAACAATTGTAACAATCATCGCTCCTGGTTTTGAAAACAACGGATTGGCTCCTGACGCCTCTTCTGAAATTTCTGTTATATTACCTGGATCTATAAGCAAGTTCAACAGATAAAAAACATTCTGCTTGATAGTTTCAATAACCCCTAATTCCGATGACTTCCCTAACAGCAACGCTAATAACAAGAACAGCAACAGAATAAACACATCAACAAGCAGCAACACCCATATCTGACTGCTGCCTCCCTTTGAAAAACTGCGGATTGCAAATAGTTTAAAACTGCTCAAATTTTTCATACTAATAAATCATTTATCTTTAACTATCTTAAAGCCAAGTTTTTCTATAACTCTAAGAGTTTGCATCGCCGTATTGCGATCATAATCTTTCTCTATTTCCGACAATTCCTCATAGGGGACCAGACAAGGGTGCAATTTATTATTATCATCCCTCTCTTTTCCATATTTCCACCCCTGTCTAATCCTACTTTCAGCCCACACTTCATGGACATTCTTAGCCAACACCTCTACCAGTTCTTTCAATTCTGGAGAAAGAATTATACTGTCTGTATCTAATGGTTTTGGATTATACATTTTTAAGATTTATTACCAGCCTCCAGACGCGCCACCACCGCCAGTCATTCCGCCGCCAAACGAGCCACCACCGAAAGAGCCACCACCGCCTCTTCCTCCAAGGCTTCCGAGAATAGTTCCTGCAACAATTGCGCCTGTTGGATCTGCTGTTTTTTCTATTTTATAGTTTATATTGTTCTCATCACCACAATTCAGGCATTTAAATGTTCTGACACCCACCCCTTGTCTATAAGAATTTGGCTGAACCATAACTCTGTCACAAACACAATACAATGCCATTGCATGGCATCGCGGGCACTCTTTATATGCTGAATCCTTATTTACAAACGGATAAATATCCGTTTCTCCACATGTACCGCATAGCCAAACATCATAGTCAACAGACTTCAATTTCTCTTCCAAATCTTGTGCCGGTTTAAGATACATATTATCTTCTTCTTCAGATAGTTTTCTCATTTTACCGCCACAGTTAGGACACATACGCTTGTGGTTTCTGTAACTATTTAACATTAACCAAATTACTGCCGTTACAATAAATCCTATTCCAAAAGAAAGGAAACCGAGAATCAATGACGGTAACCAATAGGGCTTAATCGCTATATACTTTTCAAAATAATTCTTCTTTCTGTTCTTTATCGCCGTATTAATGACAACCAAAAGCAAAATAACCGACAATCCACCACAAACAAGCATTGCAAGGAAAACAATATTGCTAACTCCACCTTTCTGCTGCGGTCTATCGTTTTTATAATATGATTTCAACTCATCAATAGCACCTGGTGTTGTCAATAATTTATGCATATAAGAAACCGTATTTAACAGTCCTTGGTCATAGTTACCCTTCTTGAATTCCGGAGCCATTATATTGCGGATAATTCTCCCACAAATAACATCTGGAAGAAGCCCCTCTGCTCCATAACCAGTACGGATAACAGCTTGGCGCTGATCTTCAACAACAAAAATCAAGACACCATTACTCTTGTCTTTTTTGCCTATACCCCAATGTTCATATAATCTTGTTGCAAAATCATTAATCTCCTCATTTCCAATAGTCTTTACTATAACAACAACCATTTCCGCTGACGTTGTTTGCCAAACATTAGAAATAATACTATTTAATCCCGCAACGGTTTGCTGACTTATTAAGTTATCTGGATTGGTAACATACTGGGTTTTATCCTTAATATGAACGTTGGGAATTTCTTCTACGGTGTACGAAGAAAGCAAAAATGTTGCAAAAACTGCAATAAGCGATATTATATAATTTTTCATAAACAAAATATTCTAAATAGCCGGCAGGCTTAATCCATTAAGTTTTCTATATAAATCAAGAGCATAGACATCTGTCATTCCTGAAATATGGTCTAAAACTGATTGTATTTTACCATAGATAGTTTGTGCAGAAGTGTCATATTGATGCGGGATTCTGCTTAACAACAATCGTGAATAATTCTTATCAGGATTAAGCACTGCGTCCATAAGCCTATCAAGAAGAAATGTTATAATCTGATTACCAGCCAATTCAATGTCAACAACATCTGACGAATTATAAATTTTATTCCAAGCTGTTTCAGAGCATTTCTCATACCCTTTATTGGGAATATCTGAAATATGTTCAATAAGACAACCTTCAAACTCTCCACGCAGAATCTTATCTTCATTATCAACAAATACTCTCGCACATTCTGAAACAAGCTCTCCAATCACACAGGAACGCAAATATGCAACCTTTTCGTTGTCATCTTCATTCATATCAACAACACGCTGCATTTTCTCCTTTCTATCATCTGGAAAATAATTCATAAATAGAGAAATAACAGTTGCACAATCCAAAATTTTCAACTTGTGAGCGTCCTCAATATCCATTATCTGATAACAGATATCATCCGCAGCCTCCATCAAATATACCAACGGATGACGAGCATACACATGCTCCGATTTTTTTATGATCCCCAACTCTCTTGCAACCATCTCAAAACAATCGACTTCAGAAGTAAAGAAACCGAACTTTCCATTTTTGATAGATTTAGAAGATATATATGGATACTTTACAATTGAAGCAAGCGTTGAATAAGTCATCGCCAACCCTCCTTCACGACGGCCTCGGAACTGATGAGCAAGAAGACGGAATGAATTGGCATTTCCATCAAAATTAACCAAATCACTCCATTCGTCTTCTGAAAGTAACGGTTTAACAGCCAAACCATTTCCTTCCGAAAAATAGGTAGCAATAGTTCTTTCGCCAGAATGACCAAAAGGAGGATTTCCCATATCATGAGCCAAACATGCTGCTCCAACAATTTCAACTATGTGTGATAACTTGTTTCCAGCCTCTACTCCTGCATACTTTGGCATAAGCATTAATTGCACCTCATTTGCCAACGACTTACCGACACTGGAAACTTCAAGACTATGAGTCAGTCGGTTATGGACGAAGATACTGCCAGGTAAAGGAAATACCTGCGTCTTATTCTGCATGCGTCGGAAAGGTGATGAAAACACCAAACGGTCAAAATCTCGCTGAAAATCACTACGAATCTGAACCGATGAACTACGGTAACGCTCTAATCCAAGACGCTTACTGCATATCAACCGCTCCCAATGCATAGAAACATTAAAACTTTCTTGTCTGTCCATAACTCCCACTATACAATAGATTATACTATAAGTTCTTTAATGCAGAAATTTTCTCTAAGGGTTTCTCTGCCCCAAAGACATAGTTGCCAGCAACCAGAATATCTGCACCAGCTTCTTTTAGCATTTTGCCTGTAACATCGTTAACCCCCCCATCTACTTCAATTAATGCTTTTGAATTAGAACGGTCAACCAGTTCTCTCAACTGACGCACTTTTTTAACCGAATTGTCAATGAATTTTTGTCCACCGAAACCAGGATTGACCGACATTATCAACGCCAAATCTATATCCGCAATAACATCCTCTAATACGCAAACCGGAGTGGCAGGATTAATCGTTACACCAGCTTTCATACCAGACTCTTTAATTTGCTGGACAACTCGAGAAAGGTGAGTGCACGCTTCATAATGGACATTCATAAATTCAGCACCAATTCCTTTTACCTCTTTAATGAATTTCTGCGGCTCTACAATCATCAAATGAACATCAAGCGGCTTGGTGCATATATTCTTCAAATTCTTGACAACGGGGAATCCGAACGAAATATTAGGCACAAAAACGCCGTCCATTATATCAAGATGCAGGTAATCTGCCTCGCTGGCATTTATCATTTCGATATCCTTGGAAAGGTTGCAAAAATCTGCAGATAACAGAGAAGGTGATACTTTCATTATTTTTTCTTTTTTAAAGCGTGATATAAAATAAACATAATGACAACTACGCCGATTCCGTAGCCAAACCATGTCAAATACTGATTATAATGCTCAATATTATTTATAAGGTCTTCTCTCGGCACAAATGTACTCAACCAGTACCCTAAAGTAGCAAGAACAGCATTCCAAATACCTGCACCAAGACTTGTATATAGTACAAACTTACCGAGATTCATTCTTGCCAAACCCGCTGGTATTGAAATCAACTGACGGACAGCTGGAATCAAACGGCCAATAAAGGTAGAAACCGCACCATGCCTGTCAAAATATTGCTCTGCTTTAATCACTTTGTCCTCGTTGATAAGACACATGTGACCAAAGCGACTATTTGCAAACTTGTACACCAAAGGTCTTCCAATCCAAACAGCCAAATAATAATTTACCAAAGCACCAATTATTGCACCTAAAGTAGCAAAAACAACAACAAGGTAAATATTAAGATTAGATCCCGGAGTAGATGCAAAATATGCAGCCGGAGGAACAACTACTTCTGACGGGAAAGGGATGAAACTACTCTCAACAGCCATCAAAACTGTTATCCAAAAATAATTCAAATGGGCTTCTACCCACAAAAATAATGTTGTAATATCCATAAATAAAAACTATTGCTTCAAAAACTATATTAAGCCATTTAGGCTACAAATCAAAAAGATTGATAGCCATAGCCTATCTTATACAAAGATAGTGCAAGGCGAGGGCAAACACAAATAAATAAGACTTTAAATTATTATGAATCACAGAAAATATACAGGTCATAGATTTTTGAAAACCTGCTCATAATATTCTGCCTTTTTATTCAGGGCAAGAGGATATGCTCGCGAAGTTGATGGCATTCTAAAATGCTTAAATTCCCTACCCTTATAAATGACGTTAAAACACTCCCCCATTGAAGGCAAGGCTGATTCTGTAATTGACGAAATAACACTTGCAGCTTTTTCCCCTGTAGTGACTACCATAACCAACTCCGGACATTCACTGAAGAAAAAGTCCAAATCTAAAGGCGTTACTATTTCCAAGAACTTATCAGAAGCATTATCCTTTAACCTTATCACCTCCTTCGCAGTATCAGAAAGAGCTATGCCTCGTGAATCCAGAAAATCATTTATCTTGACCAAATCAAAAGTTTTCTCATGACGAATACAAAAATAATCTTTGTCATCAAAAAACAACAAGCCCATTATCCTCCAAAAGTCATTAGTCCAATTCGGATAATAGAAATTCATAGACCACCTCTTCTGTTGCGGAGGAAAAGTCCCAAGAAAAAGGACCTTAGAATGCGGTGAAATATAGGGATGAAAGGGATGTTTTTCTATTTTCATAATTGCAGCATTAGTTCAACTAAATACAAAATTTGAAGTTATATTAAACAAATATACAAAAAGAAAAAGATGCATCAAAAGATGCATCTTTTTCTAATATCTGAAAAACAGATTAGTTAACACCTTGAAGTTTAAAACTTACAGGAAGAGTGTACCAAACGTTAACAGCCTGTCCGTTCATCTTACCCGGAGTAAATTTCGGAAGAGATTTACAAACACGTACTGCTTCACGGTCAAGGTCACGGTCAACGCTTCTTACTACTTTAACTTCACCGATAGCACCTGTTTTAGTAACGACGAATTGAACAATAACACGACCTTGGATATTGTTTTCCATTGCCATGGTCGGATATTTGATGTTCTTTGACAAGAACTTCATCAATTCAGCATCACCACCAGGGAATTGAGGCATTTGCTCAACAGCAGTAAACACCTTTTCAGGCTCTACCTCAACCTTTTTCTCAACGATGATTTCTTCCTTGTGTTCACGTACAACATTACGGTCATCAGTACCTTTATCAAAGTCTGTTTGACCAAATGCAGTTTGAGTTTCTTTCAACTCATCTTGGCTCTTGATTTCATCCTCTGCCTTAACTTCTTCGTCTGGAGCAATAAGGAGTTCTGTTACCTTAACAGTATTAAGAATTTCTTCAGGAAGAGCTTGCTCTTCAGGCATTTCAAGTTTAGCCTCAACTTCTTCAGGTTCTTCAGTATCTTCTTCAGCCGACAAGTCAACTGCAACCAATTCCTGAGCAGCCTGGTCCTTGATCTGCTTTTCTGCAATGATCTGACTTACTTTCAGATAAGAAAGAGCAATAATCATAATAGCAACAACAGAAATCAAAGTTATGATAAATGCCTTTAGGTGACGAGGTTTTGAATCAAGACGCAACTGGTATGCACCAAAGTCTTTATTTCTCGCTGCAAATACAACATCGCACCATGCTTTTGATGTAAGATCTACATTCTTTGCCATAATTAAATTCCTTTCTGATTTTAATATTTCCAATTAATATCGACCCACATCCACTTATTTAACACGCGCTTTCAAGAACTCAGACATCATAGCAGAGTCAGTACCATTGATACGATCAATCTGATAACGGCTGATATTGTTGATTTGCATTTCATCAAGTGCAGTAACAAGACTCGCATAACTTGCATTCGGAGTAGCCTTAATAATAACTACCGGACGCTTAAGAGTAGAGTCTCCACGGATAGATTTCGCCTGAGCTTGATATTGCTCATCGGTGATCTCTTTACTTTTCCAACGTGCTTTCAATTCGTCGATTTTTTTCACAACTTGTTTGTTGCGATCGCGAAGGACAGCACGAATGCCTTGAGCCTTACCGTTTGCATTAGGAAGGAATTGAATCTCCTGCATATTATTATTATCGATAACACCATCTTTGTTGGCATCTTCAATATTAGGAATACCTTCATAATAGTAAACGAAGTCCTTTGTAGGCACACCATCTTTATTAAGTTCGCTATCAAGAATAATTGTAATAGCCTCAGACTGCTTAACTTTATTTTGCTCTTGCTTTTCTACTTTTTCATTTGATGGCAAACTGATTTGCAAAGTTTGCGATTTGATCATAGTTGTACAAAGCATAAAGAAAGTAATCAAAAGCATGTTCATATCCACCATAGGGGTGAAGTCAACGCGAACGTCTTTCTCTTTCTGATATTTTTTTGCTTTCTTTGACATAATTACTCTCCTTCAGTTTTTAAAGCAGTCATCAAAGTAAACTTATTCATCTTCATAGTTTGGAGATTATCCATAACTACTTGTACTACAGAATAAGGAGTGGTTTGGTCAGCCTTTATGGCAATACCCTTACCGTCTTTGATAGCACCTTGCAAATTATCATTAGATAGATTGTAAGCAGCTCTCATCCAAATTTGGAAGTCATTAGGTTTGCTTAAATCTTCATTCATATCGATAGGAATACCTGCAGTTTCCTTATTCTTGTTCGGGTCAATGAATTCGTCACGTTGCTCTTGTGTCAAATCCAACCACTGCGGTAGCAGTTTAATCGGCAAACCGAACATATAAGTAGAACCAAAGTTGTCAACTTGCTTTTGTGTAAGTTGCAATTTTGCATTCGGGTGAACTTTATTGTATTCGCTAACCACACTCTTAACCAACTCTACGCGCATTTTTTCGCTTGAGAAAGTTGAGTCCCTGTCACCGGCAAGAGAAATAAAAACTTTGCCTTCAGGGTTAACAAGAACCGTAATCAAGTTTTGTTCTGGCACCTTTTCTTCAGAAACTGAAGACGGTGTGATTACTGTTGTTGGTTCTTTTTGAAGGAATGTGGAAGTCAACATGAAGAAGGTAAGCAAAAGTACAGTTACGTCACTCATCGCGGTCATATCGATGAACGGACTTTTCTTTTTTACTTCTACTTTTCCCATTTCGTTGTTACTTTAAATAATTTCAACAATTTAATACAAATTAGTTCTTAGCTTCGTAAACAGCAACGATAACGGCACCTGCTTCGTTCATTTTGTAAGTGATGTCGTCGATTTGAGCGCTGAAGTAGTTGTAAGAAATAACGGCAAGAGCACCAGTTGCAATACCAGAAGCAGTATTTACAAGGGCTTCAGAAATACCAGTAGAAAGTGCAGCAGAGTCAGGAGCACCAGATGCAGACAAAGCAGAGAAAGACTTAATCATACCAAGCACAGTACCGAATAGACCCATAAGAGTACCAAGAGTAGTGTTAGTAAAGATGATAGCCATATTTTGTTGCAATGTAGGCATTTCCATATTGATTTGTTCGTCAAGAGCGTTGCGGATAGCAAGAACGCGGTCTTCTTTTTTAAGAGCAGAAACTGCAGCGTCGCTCATATTTGACATTTCTGCATATTTTTCTACTGCGCTAAGAACTGCATTACCGATAGCACCACCTTGCTTTGTGCAAAGAGATTTTGCCTCTGAAAGGTTATCCTTTTCAAGAGCAACCTTAAGATCCTTAACAAATTTGTCAACACCCTTAGAGCCTCTTGCTTTGCGAAGAGCGATAAAACGTTCTACTGACAAAACGACAACGAGAATCAAAAGACCTTGAATAATAGGCACAACGAAACCACCTTCGTGAATTGTACCCATCAAGTTAATTGGGTGACCGTTTTCATAGTTTTCAGGTGCACCAAGAACAAACATATAGAACAATACTGATACAATGAAGCATAGTACGATTACTAATAGTGAATTCAATCCACCCTTCTTTGTTGTTTTTTTAGCCGAAGCGGCTTTAGGGTTGTTAGGCTTTTGAGCTTCCATAATTAAATTTGATTTTTTAATAAATAATTAGTTAATAAATAAGTTTTAGTTTTTCTTCTCAATATAACGCAGAACACATTTATTTTTGTATGCATAGGTCCGCTTTTTAGCATTCTTTTGCAACAACTGTCGTTTTCAAGACGCATAAAGGTGCACCCGCTCTTAAATTAGGGGCAAAAATATCATATTTATTTTAATTATCCAATAATATCAACTAATTTTTTGTCGTTTTTCTACCTAATTTTGATTTTATTTACATTCTCTTTTCCTTTATAAAAAACTTTTACTGCAAAGGGTGCATTTGTTGGGGATTTTTTACTAATTTTGGCGAATAAACTATTTATATCATTTATAGGTTAAAATATAATTAGACATGTCACACTTGATAAAAATCAAGAAAGGACTCGACCTAAAACTCATAGGCGAAGCCACCAGCGACATAGCCAATATCGTAAATCCTTCATCGGCATTTGCCGTTTACCCAAGCGATTATCCAGGATTTACACCAAAATTGGCTAAGAAAGAAGGTGACTTGGTCAAAGCCGGAGAAACTATTCTTTTCGATAAATCCGACAACGACATAGCCATAGTTTCCCCTATATGCGGAAAAATAACACGCGTAGTGCGAGGTGAACGTCGTAAAATTGAGCGAATCGAAATCACTGCACAAGGCAGCAATGAGCCTCTTTCTTTTAAAACTCATGAATTAGCAAAAGACGCTATCATCAAACTATTAAAGCAGTCTGGTCTATGGACAAGAATGAGACAAAGACCATACGACATTATTCCAGAAAGCGGGAAAGAGCCTCGCGATATTTTTATCACTGCTTTTGACTCTGCCCCATTGGCTACTGCTGATATTTGCCATAACAATAAGAATTTCATAAAAGGTGTTGAAATATTGTCAAAACTTACAAACGGCACGGTTCACATATCCTGCCGACAAGAAAATGTGATTGAAACCAATTTTTCAACGACTCATATAATAAGCGGTCCACACCCCGCTGGTAATTTAAGTATCCAGATAGAAAAAATTTCCCCTATTAATAAAGGCGAAACAGTTTGGTGCCTTTCCGGAGACACTGTTACTAAAATCGGACATCTTTTCAATACAGGTAAACTCGACTTCTCTTGCATTGTTGCAGTGACTGGCGAAAGCATCAGCAAGCCTCAAATCCTTTCAGCAATAGAAGGACAAAAGATTTCAGACTTTACAAAAGGGAATTTGACAAACTGTGAAAACACCAGAATAATCTCTGGTAATGTTCTTACCGGCATAAAGGTAAGCAATGACTCTTTTCTACACTATCCTTTCAGGCAAATTACAGCAATTCCAGAAGACAGCAACCATGCTGAATTTATGGGATGGGCTTCACTGAGCACTAAGAAATACAGTTTCAGCAGATGTTTCTTCTCATGGCTACAAGGCAACGAAAAGCGTTTCCACTTTGACGCAAAGATAAATGGAGGAGAGCGAGCAATCATCATGGCTGGCGAGTATGACAGCGTTTTTCCTATGGATATATACGCGGAATTTCTGATTAAAGCGATTCTTGCTCGTGACATTGAAAAAATGGAGCAACTTGGAATTTATGAAGTTGCACCCGAAGATTTTGCCCTTTGCGAATTTATCGACACTTCCAAACTGGAACTTCAGAAAATTGTTAGAGAAGGATTGGATTATTTACGAAAGGAAATGAATTAAAAACTTTTACTCGTGAAACTAAAACTAAAAAAACAGATAGACAATTTAAAGCCATTATTTGAACCGGGAGGGAAACTATCTTCCTTCAAATCGGTTTATGACGGCTTTGCGTCATTTTTATTCACCCCAGACACAACATCTCAGTCGGGTGTTCACATTCACGATAGCAATGACTCAAAACGAACAATGATTATCGTTGTTCTCGCATTGCTACCTGCTTTGATTTTCGGCATGTACAACGTTGGCTACCAGCGATACCTTTCAATAGGGGTAACACCACCAATGCTCGAATCATTCTTATATGGCTTTCTTGCCGTTTTGCCCAAAATTATAACAGCATACGTTGTTGGCCTCGGCATTGAGTTTGCCGCAGCACAGATAAAAGGACATGAAATTCAGGAAGGTTTTCTTGTATCAGGAATCCTGATTCCGATGATTTGCCCAGTTGAAACTCCAATCTGGATGATAGCCGTTGCAACTGCTTTCTCAGTGATTTTTGTTAAGGAGGTTTTCGGAGGTACAGGTATGAACATCTTCAACGTTGCATTATCAACCAGAGCATTTCTCTTCTTTGCATATCCGTCAAAGATGTCTGGCGACAGCGTCTTCATTGCACAAGACTCCATCTTAGGACTTGGAGCAGGAAAAGTTGTTGACGGTTTTTCTGGAGCAACTCCTCTCGGACAAATTGCAACATCTTCTGGAAATTTTGAATTGACTAATATAATTGGTAATCCTATATCTATATGGGATGCATTTTTAGGGTTAATTCCTGGCTCTATCGGTGAAACCTCTACCCTATTCATCTTAGTTGGAGGCCTTATACTTCTTGTTACAGGCGTAGCAAACTGGCGAGTAATGTTCTCGGTATTTGCTGGAGGACTTGTCATGGCATGGATTACCAACATGTTCCCAAGCGCAACATTTCCAGGTTCTGGTCTTGACCCATTGCAACATATTTGCTTAGGTGGATTTGCTTTTTGCGGCAGTTTTCATGGCAACAGACCCAGTAACAGCAGCACATACCAACGCTGGTAAGTATATATACGGTTTCTTGGTTGGAGTTCTTGCTATCCTTATCCGCGTTTACAATAGCGGATATCCGGAAGGAGCCATGCTGGCAGTTCTTCTCATGAACGCTTTTGCTCCTCTTATTGATTACTGTGTTATCGAAACAAACGTTCGCCGCAGAATGCGACGAACTAAAAACTCATAGATTATGAACAAACAAGGAAATACATATACATTAATATATATAGCAGTACTTGTATGTATTGTTGGAGCAGTTTTGGCATGGGTTTCTCTCGCATTGAAACCTCAACAGCAAGAAAATATCAGAATCGACAAGATGCAGCAAATGCTAAACTCAATCCGCATAACCTCAGACAAGGAAAATGCTATTGAACTTTACGACAAATACATCACTGATTCTTATATAATAAACTCAAAAGGAGAAAAGTCAAAAGGCGATGCTTTTGCAGTAAATGTTGCTGGAGAAGTAAAGAAGCCGGCAGAAGAACGCCAACTCCCAGTCTTTGTATGCTCTATCGACGGAGAAACAAAATATATCCTGCCAATTTACGGTGCCGGTTTATGGGGTCCTATATGGGGATACGTTTCTGTAAACAATGACGGAAGCACCATTTATGGGGCTTTCTTCTCACACCAGGGCGAAACTCCCGGATTGGGTGCAGAAATAGCAAAAACTGATTTCTCTGACCAATTTAGGGACAAGCATTTATATAAAGAGAATGAGTTTAAATCTGTGTCAGTCCTAAAAAAAGGACAGAAGCCACTGGCGGGCGAAGATTATGTTGATGCTATAACAGGCGGAACGATTACAAGCCAGGGAGTTCAATCAATGTTAAAGTCTTGCTTGTCATGTTATGACACTTTCTTAAAAAATTTGCAAACCTCTAAAAATTAAGACCAATGCTTAGTAAAAAAGATAAAACGGTTTTGTTCAACCCTCTATCAAAGAACAATCCTGTAATCGTTCAGATATTAGGTATTTGCTCTGCCTTGGCGGTTACAGCAAAACTTGAACCGGCTTTAGTAATGGGAATCTCTGTTACTGCCGTTCTTGCTTTCTCGAACGTAATTATTTCTTTAATTAGAAACACTATTCCAAACAGCATCCGTATCATTGTGCAACTCGTAGTTGTTGCCGCTCTGGTTATTATCGTTGACCAAGTTCTAAAGGCTTACAACTATGAAGTTAGCAAACAGTTATCGGTGTTTATCGGACTGATTATTACAAACTGTATTCTAATGGGACGCCTGGAAGCATTTGCCCTTGCAAACAAGCCGTGGCCGTCATTCCTTGACGGTATAGGCAATGGCATAGGCTACTCCATTATCCTAATCATTATTGCTACTGTTCGCGAACTATTCGGTTCTGGAACTCTGCTCGGTTACCAAATTATCCCACAAGCATTTTACGATGCCGGATACGAGAATAACGGTTTGATGATTTTGCCTCCTATGGCTCTTATAACTGCTGCTTGCATTATCTGGGCACACAGGGCAAAGAACAAGGATTTACAAGAAAAGAACTAACACTAAGGAATTATGGAAAGTTTAAATTTATTTGTACGCTCGATTTTTATCGACAACATGGTATTTGCATATTTCCTTGGAATGTGTTCATACCTCGCCGTTTCTAAAAATGTAAAGACGGCATTAGGCTTGGGCGTTGCCGTTACATTTATGCTAATAATAACCCTGCCTATCGACTACCTGCTTGAAACTTATTTCCTCAAACCGGGAGCACTCGCATGGTTAGGTCCTGAATTTGCTGAAATAGACTTGAGTTTCTTGAGTTTGATTCTGTTTATTGCAGTAATTGCTTCAGCAACACAACTTGTTGAAATGGCAGTAGAGAAATTCTCACCAAGCCTTTACGCCTCTCTCGGTATATTCCTACCGCTAATTGCCGTTAACTGTGCTATTCTCGGTTGCTCTCTTTTCATGCAGCAACGCGACCTTGGTTCTGTTGGGACAGCTGTTGTTTACGGTGCCGGCTCTGGTATAGGTTGGCTTCTCGCAATTGTATGCCTCGCTGCAATACGTGAAAGACTGGCATACTCAAACGTTCCGAAACCCCTACGCGGTATTGGCATCACTTTTATTATCACAGGTCTTATGGGAATTGCTTTTATGAGTTTCCTCGGTATTAAAATCTAAAAAGTTATGGCTTTACTAACAATATCAAATATGACTATTCTGGTGGGCACACTGCTATTCTTCGTGCTTGCCATGATTCTTGTCATCGTCCTGCTTATAGCAAAGAAATATCTTGTTCCCTCAGGCAATGTCAAGATTACTATCAACGATAAAGACGAACTAAACGTGCCTTCTGGAGGAAATCTGCTAAACACACTTGCTAATGAGAAGATTTTCCTTCCTTCAGCATGTGGCGGTGGTGGCAGTTGCGGTCAATGCCGTGTGAGAATAGTTGCAGGCGGAGGTGATGCTCTACCTACAGAAAAGGTACACTTGACTAGAAAAGAAATGCTTAACGGCTGGCACTTGGGCTGCCAAGTTAAGGTTAAAAACGATATGAAAATTGCCGTTCCTGAATCTGTTCTCGGCGTTAAGGAATGGGAATGCGAAGTTATTTCAAATAAAAACGTTGCTACTTTCATTAAAGAATTTATCGTTGCCCTTCCTAAAGGAGAGCACATGGACTTCTTTCCTGGCTCTTACGCTCAAATCAAGATTCCTAAATACGAAATGGACTATGATAAGGATATCGATAAATCTCTTATCGGTGACACCTACCTGCCAGCATGGGAAAAATTTGGTCTGTTCGGTCTTAAATGCAAAAACGACGAAGAGACTATCCGTGCTTACTCAATGGCCAACTATCCGGCTGAAGGCGACCGCATTATGCTGACTGTCAGAATTGCAACACCTCCATTCAAGCCGAAGCCACAAGTCGGTTTCCAAGACGTTATGCCAGGTATCGCTTCATCATATATCTTTACGCTCAAACCTGGAGATAAAGTTATTATGAGCGGACCTTACGGAGACTTCCACCCTATTTTCGATTCAAAGAAAGAAATGATTTGGGTAGGTGGCGGTGCTGGTATGGCTCCTCTAAGAGCTCAAATCATGCACATGACAAAGACTCTCAAGACTACAGACAGAAAAATGTCATACTTCTACGGAGCGCGTGCGTTAAACGAAGTGTTCTATCTTGAAGATTTCTTACAGATAGAAAAGGATTTCCCTAACTTCTCATTCCACTTGGCACTTGACCGTCCAGACCCAGCCGCTGATGCAGCAGGGGTAAAATACACACCAGGATTCATCCACCAGGTTATGTATGAGACATATCTTAAGAACCACGAAGCACCGGAAGATATTGAATATTACATGTGCGGTCCTGGTCCGATGAGTGCTGCCGTAGTCAAAATGCTCGACAGCCTCGGCGTTGAACCAGAAAGCATTATGTACGACAATTTCGGAGGATAATTTACTTCTTGAAAAGAAACAATGCGAGGCTGAATCTTCACAAATAAAAGATTCAGCCTCATTAAATTTAAATACCTTTTAAACTCTCCAATATGATAGCCTTCACAATAATCCTTTTAACATGTATTGTAGCAGGTCTTGCCTATTTTACATACTTAAAAATAGATGAATACAAACAAATAACACAAGTTACAACTATACAAAGAGGAGAAAGCTCTGAACGCAAGGCTATTTACGAAATAATCAAGGCAGGAATAGACCCTCGAGCTATTTTTCATGATTTATATATTGCTAAACCTAATGGAGAATATACTCAAATAGACTTAGCAGTAGCAACAAAATCAGGATTAATTATCTTTGAAATAAAAGACTTTTCAGGGTGGATTTTTGGTAACGAAAATCAAAAATATTGGACACAAGTATTATCCTACGGTAAAGAAAAACACCGTTTTTACAATCCTATAATGCAAAATTCAGGACATATAAACGCAATACAATCTTGCCTTAAAGAGAACCCTAATATTCCTATTTTCTCTGTAATTGTATTCTACGGAAACTGTGAACTTAAAAAGATACATTACAATTCTGACAAAACATATATTATATATCCAAATATGATAGAAAGCGTAGTTTCGCATATTCAACGACAACCACAAGCAGAATATGGAAACAAATACGAAATTATGAATATAATGACCAACGCAGTAAACAACGGCAATAACCCTTCTATTGTTCACTCTCAAATAAATTCTGCACGCTACTACTCAAACGGCATGCCACAATCTTCATACAAATTCTTTTACCAAAACTTCCGTTTACGCAATCCTTTTAATCGCAGATTTTGGCAATAACTTGTCAGAACGTAAAGTGCAACGCTATTCTGACGCCATTTTTATCAACGCCTGGCGTATCTCTATATGTCAATCTCCAAACATAGTCTATACGCAATATCTTAAATACGTTATCCAAACCAACACTCATTTCCATATACGGCACTTTCTTCATCGGCATGCAGACCGCATTCATTGGGAAACGCAACAAGTCATTATTAAACTCAGGATTATTCTTGTCGCTCAGCGAACCATACAAACCTTTGAACTGAATAACTTCTCGTAATTTCATATATTTTATGAGCGGAATCCTGTTAAACAAAGCACCATTGGCATTATAAGTAATATCCCAAGAAACATATTGGTCATTGACAAACTCCATAGCGTTCAGCAACGCATAAGATTCTGGCTGAATAGTATAAGAAAGGTTCGCATTAGGCAACAACAAATCTGGATAAGAAACCTTACTCCAAACTTTTCCACCCTTCAAGATAATATCAGCATAACCGAAAGCCGAGAACCAAAATCTCTTCTGAACACTTAATTCTGTTTTGTTTATAGTATTTCTGCTATTGATAAATCCTTTGGGGCTAAATGTATGACTTAAAACAAACACAGGAGCATCCAAATTTATAGGAATACGAGTGAATCGCGCATCATAGAACTTCTCCCCAGGAGCAAAACGCAAAGTAAATTTCAGTCCAGCCTGCTGATAATCCTTATACCAGTTACCATATCCGTCAATAAACGGCATAAAATGCGACCTCTCCAATACCTGATGGTTTAGATTCAGACTATAAGACCAACCATTTTCATGCTCTCGCTTATATTCCAATTCACTTAATCTCTGATAGATTATCTTATCGTTTGTCTGACGCTTCCACGCAACAAAGATATTATCCATATTGGTAAACATATACTGCTGACCCAACTGATAAATATCATAATGATGCCTCAACCTCAAAGAATGTATAGGATACTCTTTAGAATGATATTTCTTGTCACGGAAAGAATACTCCATTTCAGCATCATATTTAAACTTCTTGTCCTTAAATCCGTATGCAGCATATCCTTTGGCAAACAACCGCTTGCTCAAATTTGCCGTAGTCATACCACCAACTCTAAGTCGCACTCCCTCAAGAGTATTTCCGCTTATCGTCGTATTCATAGGACCAAAATCAAATTTGCTTGTTTCATCTGAACCGGTTGGAATATATCCGGAAACAAGCACCTTCACCACTTTCTCCGTCCAATAGAAAGCCGGCACTTCGCGCAACTGCGCCATTAGCCGAGAAATTGCATTCTCGTTTTTCTTTATAGGAGCCAACCTATTTTCCTTCCAATATTCTTCAGGCATTTTTCTGGCATCATCCGCTTCCACAACTTTCGCCTCTTCATTAAAAATATCAATATTTTCCGGCTCATCAAAACTGAAATCTCCGTAATTAACCGTTCTGCGGGCATAAAGACCCTGTGTTGAAGGAATAATCTCAAATTCAACGGTCATATCGTCCTTTGTCTTCAATCTTGTTCCATCAGCAGACTTAACGAAATCCTGCTCTATAAGCATATTCTCAACAAAGTTCAAATTAATCGCTTTAGGAACATTCAACTTAACCTTTTTAATAAACATAGACGTATCATTTTCCGGAACATACAATCTTCCAAGAAAACCGAAAGTTCTGTTATTAAACGGAGAGAAACTCAATTCTATACACCTGACACTATCAACCATAATAGTATCCGTAAGGTAATACTTATAGAAATTTGTTCCAATTCTTGAAAGCGGGCTGACAAACCTATTTTGCAGAATATTAACATTATTCTCAAAAATATCAACCTCTTGCAAAATATCATTCAAGAAAGTCTGCACACTTTCATCATCAAAAACCTCGTCAATTCCCGCACTCTTAATACCAGTTACATACTCCTTAACCCTATGTGGGTTCTTACGGTAATACTGCTTCGACAATTTCTCTCGCACCGACACATTCAAAATCGGCTTGCCAGAAACATCAGAAGTATCAAGATAGTCAAAAATAAACTTGAATTTTTTGAATATCCACTTTTCCTTTTGCTTTTCCGAGAAATCGTTTAAAGCAAAGGTCATCTTCTCATACTTGTTATACGTATAGTAATCATGTCTTTCCGGATCAGACTGCTCTTTCCTTGCAATAAGTTTCTCAACAAACTCTACCGCAGGGTTATTCTTTTTTGAATATTTTTCCTTACCTGGCTTGATAACCACTTCTTTCAGCGCAACGCCAGTAGGAACGAGTTTAACGACTATATCATTAAATTGCCCTTTTGTAACATAAACATCCTTTGTCTGATATCCCATCAAGGAAAACTCAAGATTAATGAAATTTACCTTAGTCTTAATTTCAAAAGCCCCATTTTCATTCGTCTGAATACCCATACTTGAACCCTTAAGGAAAACAGCAGCAAAAGGTAACGTCTCATTAGTCAATGAGTCTATTACCACTCCTTTAACATGAGTAAAAGGCACTTTCCCTTGTCCATAAGAAACAGACGAAAACAATACTAAATATAATAAAAAGAATATTTCAAACCTAAACTTTTTCATAAAAAACTTCTATAACAAGAAAACCATTCTTCTCCAAATGCAAAATTAAATAAAATAGGACTAATAAAATGTTCCAAATATACGAAATTGTACCCAAAATCTCTTTTTTTAAATAAATGAAGAATGGATGCAGAATTTACAACACAGCTATTACAATAGCATAAATATACATTATAATACACTTAAAAAATATAAAGATATAATTATTAATCATTATTCCACGGTTATACTGCAGATTCAAAGAAAGAGTAATCGGAAAAAATTTTCATTATCCAAGAATTATTAGTATCTTTGCATAATAAAATGACTTATTATGAGCAAAGGAAAGGTTTTATTTATCAGTCAAGAAATCACCCCGTACTTGCCATCATCAGAAATGGCAGATATGGGACACGACATACCACAAGGCGTACAAGAGCGAGGCTATGAAGTTCGAACATTTATGCCAAAATACGGATGCATCAATGAGCGACGAAACCAATTACATGAGGTAATACGCCTATCTGGTATGAATCTGATTATTGACGACTCAGACCATCAATTGATCATAAAAGTAGCGACTTTGCAACCAATAAGGATGCAAGTTTACTTCATATATAATGAAGACTATTTCCAAAAGAACTCCGACAAAGGTCTTGAAACCATTACATTTAAAGAATCTAACGACGAGCGAAGCATCTTCTTTGTCAGAGGTACTATCGAGACCGTCAAAAAACTAAGATGGGAGGCTAATATAGTTCACTGCCAAGGCTGGATTTCAGCATTAGCGCCACTATATATCAAAAAAGTTTATGCAGACGAGCCTTCATTTAGAAATTCAAAGATTGTTTACTCACTATTTGGTTCATCATTTGAAGGATGCCTTGACCCTCGCTTTGAAGAGAAATTGAGAATGGAAGGCTTTACAGATGAAGACCTCAAGCCGATTGCAGGTAAACCCGTTGACTTCAACGCATTGGCAAAACTGGCTTTAGCACACTCAGACGGAGTTATTATTCATTGCTCTGACGTTGCTCCAGAACTAATTGAATTTATTAAAGAAAATAATATACCCTGCCTTCAAAGCAAGGAAGGAGAAGATATTCTTGATAAATGTGTTGATTTTTACGAATCTTTATAAACTACACATATATGAAAATTAACAAGTTAATGCTATGTATTGCTGTTACAGTAGCAACTATAGCATGCGACGACAATAATATTGGCAAGACAATTGCCGAAGCCGATTCACACCTTGTTGTCGATTCAACTTTCACAATAACAGGTCAATCTGTAAACAATTCAAAAATCAATTCTCGCTCAATAACACAAATTTTAGGTGTTATTGACTCTCCTGACTACGGAACTCTAAACTCAGATTATGTAACAGAATTTATGCCTGTTAGCGTTATAGACACGACTGGTGTTTCTGTTAACGATATTGATTCAATCCGAATGAGTATGGTAATGCAAATGGGAGCATATAGTGGCGACTCTATCGCTCCTATGCGAGTAAACGTTTACCGACTAAACAAAAATCTACCATACCCTATATATAGTGACTTTGATCCAAAAGATTATTATTCCGAAAAAGACCTTTTAGGAGCCTCATCATACGCTCTCACAATGCTCAATCAGGAAGATACACTATTCCTTCAGGACAGTTATACAGGTAAGAAAATTTATTACAGAGAGATCAGCGTTAAACTGCCAACAAAATTGGCTAAAGATTTATACAATCTTTACAAATCTGAGCCTGAGGCGTATAAAGACCCAGAATTATTTGCAAAAAAATTCCCTGGAGTATATGCTACTACAAGTTTTGGGCGGGGACGTGTCATCCAAATCGGCGGTACTCAACTAAACCTTTATTACAAAAAGCATACAAAAACCGATGCTGACAAAGATACTATCATATCAAAAGTAAGCAGTTATTACGGAACGACTCCAGAGGTCATCACAAACAATAACATTCGACTTAAACCAGCAAAGGCAATTGAAGATAAAATTGCTAAGGGTGAAGTTATCATCCAAGCACCTGCAGGATACAACGCTAAAATAAAATTCCCGACAAAGGAAATTGTTAGCAAAATCAACCAGATGAAGACAGAAGGCCTTACCGTCCTTAATAGCGTCAAAGTCTCGTTTCCTGCCACAGAAATTGAAAACAGCAACAAGATTGGTATGCCAAAATACTTGTTGTTTATTAGAGAATCAAAAGTAGATGAATTCTTTAGTAAGGTTAAACTGCCTGATAATAAAGACAGCTTCTACGCAAGTTACAACAGTAGCACAAAGAGTTACGACTTCTCAATAAGATCATTCATTAAGCAATTCTTAGACGATAACAAGTTGCCGGCCGATGATGATGAAAATATGATTCTTCTTCCAGTAGATGCTGGATTTGAGACACAAAGCAGTTCGTCAAATTATTATTACTCAAGCTACTACGGTAACCAAACAAATAATATTTTGATTTCTATAACACCGCAAATAACATTGCCGACAATGACACAACTTGATATTAAAAAGGCTAAAATCATTGTCACATGCAGTAAAAAAGACTTTTCAAAATAAAACAAATGAAGAATAATTTATAAATTTGCACAGAATTTAGAAAAGTGCAAATTAGCCTGAATAGCTCAGTCGGTAGAGCATTTCATTCGTAACGAAAAGGTCGCGGGTTCGAGTCCCGCTTCAGGCTCAACAAAAAAGAGGATTTAAAAAAATCCTCTTTTTTGTTGAAACCCAATTAAAAAGGTTTTCGATATTTTCCTTCAGTACTGTCATCAATAATACTCAAATAACTTGCATACCTTGACTGGCTGATTAGGCAATCTTCCAAAGCTTGCTTAACAGCACAACCGGGCTCGTGGCGATGAGTACAGTTTCCATATTTACAGTCCGCCGAAATTTTGAAAATTTCAGGGAAATAATGCGCAACCTCCTCTGCATTAAAATCAATAGTTCCGAAGCCTTTAATTCCTGGAGTATCTATTATATACCCAGAACCGTCTTTCAAAGCAAACATTTCAGAGAAAGTCGTCGTATGCATTCCTGTATGATGGGTCTCTGAAACGGCAGAAGTCTTGGCATCAGTACCAGGTATCAACCTGTTTAGCAAAGTTGACTTACCTACACCTGAATTACCAGACAACAGGGTAACCTTTCCAGAAAGCATATCAGCAACAGCCTCAACGCCAAATCCAGTTTCTGCTGAGATGCCTACAACCTTATAGCCAATCGACTCATACAGATACTTAAAAGCCTCATAATACTCGTTCAATTCCTCATCAAGCAAATCAACCTTATTGACAACAATAACGGCTGGCACACGATAAGCCTCTGCCGTTGCAAGGAATCGGTCTATAAAAGTTGTTGATGTTTGAGGATTTATTAGGGAAACGACCAAAAAGGCCTGGTCCAAGTTTGACGCTATGATATGTGACTCTTTCGATAGGTTTGAAGCCCTACGAATGATATAGTTTTGTCTCGGGTATATAGAAACTATAAATGCAGTATCACCGTTTTCAAGAATATCTACACGGTCGCCAACTGATACAGGATTCGTTGTTCTAATCCCCTTCAGGCGGAAATTGCCCTTAATTTTGCAATTTACCAATCTGTTATCATCAGTCTTGACAATATACCAACTGCCTGTATTTTTTATTACTAATCCGTTCATAGCACAAAGTTAAAAAAATCTTGGAACTCCTCCTAATATAAAAATCTAAAAACCTATTGGTTTATAATTATTTATTGTATATTTGTCATACTGAAAACCTTAATTTACCCGCGTATGGAATCCAGCAAACAAAAATTATTATTATTAGTGATACTAACGCTGATACCATTCGTCGCCAATGCAAATATCGTTTGGCCTTCTATTTACATTATCAGCCAATACTATACCTGGTATGTTATTGCGATAGGTTTAGTAATAGAAATTGTAGCCGCTAAATTTTTCCTAAACACAGGTTGGATTAAAGCATTTACAATAGCGACAGTTGCAAATATTATGTCAGCATTATTGGGAATACCTCTAATTCCAATTAGCGGCTTTATAGGAGAATTTATACTATTGCCTTTTACATCTGCAACATTTCACCTATCACACTGGATATTTGACTATTTACTCGTTGTTATATGTAATACACTTGTAGAAGACCTCACAATAAAACTAATATTCAAATATCCTTTTAAGAAGAATTTTTGGTGGCTATTTGTCGCAAACGCAATTAGCGTTATTATCTGTGCTTTTGTCCCACTGACAAAGTTATACTAAACTGCTCATTAATTTTAAAGATTAAATAGACAAACTTTACAACATGAGAAATCGGAATAATATCCTAAAAATAATTACTATTCTCGTAACAGTATTAGTTGGCTTATACGTACTGACAGCACTATTTTTTTGTTTACCAATTCCAAGAGGGAGCAAAATAAACAGCAAATACTACACCTACTACAAGAATATATTTGGGATATATTATATATCTGTTGAACACAGTCCAATATTAATCACACACGGCGAATGGGGTTATCTAAAAGATGCTGATATGGAAACCTTTAGAATATTAGACAAGTCATGGGCTAAGGACTCGAACCACGTATGGTACGGTAGTGTCTTAATAACTAATGTTGATGCCAAGACCTTCAAGATTAATGCCAGTGGTATTCCACTTGATAAAAACAATGTTTATATTTTTAACTACGACAATAGCAATACTATTATAAAGCCCGCTAAAAGCCACATAGATAAAGAAACGGTAGAATACTTTATCTACCGTCTTGGAGAAAGACAAGACGAATGGATGAGAGATAAAGATTATGTTTACTTCAATGACAAAAGAATTAACGTTGACAGAAACAGTTTTGACATAGTAGATGAAGACTGGTTTACAGACAAAGGGAACTTACTTGCATTGACACAAGACAAAGCCCAATAAAACCAGGATACAATTATTTTAGGAACGGAAGAAACATAATATATTGCGACTCGGTAATCATAAAGGACACAAATATTAAGCGTTTTGAAGAAATAGGTCTTAATAAATACATTATTAATAATACGATTTATTCAGATGGTAAACCATATTTAAAAGATTCAATAAATGTAGAAGAAGCCAAAATCTACTTTTATGGACATATAATTGCTGATAGCAAAAGGGTCTTCTATAAGCGCAACGAACTTAAAGAAATCGACGCAGCATCCTTTAAGCAAATAGATATAAACACCTATGAGGACGAAGATTACATCTACACCATAACAGACCAATCTTGGGACAAAGACTACCCATTCGAGAAAAAGAAAAAATAAATATCAAAAAATATGGTAACGAAACATCAATTCCCCGTTTATATAGCATTAATGCTTCTGTGCAGCATAATATCAATGCTTGCCAATCCCATATTATACTGGGGAGGCTTTGAAATATATTTCAGAAATACAACCGCCTTGCTATATTCCTTAATATTTTTAATATCTTATCCATTGGCAGGAGGTATCACATGGAAGACTAGACAGAATATAAAAGATTGGTGGAAATCGGCGATAATAGCATCTACCCTATCAGGAACAATACTACTTCTGCTAACAATAATCTGGATAAATACATATACAAAAGACGGCATGACAGGGTTAATGATTTTAAGTTCAAATTTCTTTGCAAGCTTATTTACGGCAATTCCTGTATGGACAATATCTTACTTACTATTCAAACCCAAAAGTAAATAAAAGACTATCAATCCCGACTGAAAATTGCCATATACAAATGCGGCCTATATGGTGCCTCAAAGCATAGCCCATATAGGTCGCTGAAAAAATATATTAACAAAAATTACACTCTTATTTCCTATAAGTAATATTGCGCTCTACTATACCATAAGGTTGCTCATCAATGCTTATTACCATCTTTGTCCAGTTGCCTTTTTCATCTGTAACTGGATATTGGTAAGATACTTTATTACCATCTGAAGTTACGCATGTTTCTAACCAGCCTTTACCGTTATAGGTGTACTCCTTAACTAAGAGGTAGTCATCCATTTCATAATAAACAGACTCTTTTATGACACGTCCCTGAGCATCTTTAACGACATAATCATTTTCAGTATATCCATATTCTATGGTATTGTCACCATCTTTTTTCACCTTTGAGGCATCAACCGGATATTCATTTGTAGTCTTATCCTGACCCATATACATATCTTCAATGGTTGTCGTTAGTTTGCCATCTTGATAAACATATTTTCGGTCCGTTACCAACTCACCGTTCAAATAGTTTTTCTCACCCTGAACCTTTCCATCTTGATATGAAAATACAGTAACGGTCTTGCTCGCATCTAATACGCTTATGATAGAATCAGTAAGCCCATTCTCATTATAAATACGAGTTTCTTCTGCCGGGAAAAAATCAATTTCACGATAAGAATCAGGTTTTCCATCTTTAACGACTTCTCCGTCTTGTAGTTTAGCGTTATAAATCAAGGTCTGCACTTTATGCACCTTTCTACTAAGACCATCCTTAGCCGAGGCAGATTCGTCTGATGACACATTTCCACCACAAGCGGTCAGCATTAAGGCAACTGCTGCATAAATGATTTTTTTCATTTTTTTGTGATTTAAATTTCGTATTAAATATTAGAAACCGTATGCCTGCTTACGCAATGCCATAAAATCTTTCTCTGACAAAAATATAATCTTGGCAAACTCTGTAAAGTCATAAGTGTGACAATTGATATATATCGGAGAACCCTCGCTATTACAAGGCACACCTGCTTGAATCATCTGGCCAGGAACATACTCAGCCTTCAATGACATGTTATAAGCGTTGCTATTAAAAGGATTTATCTGACCGAGTTCTATCAAGAAATCATTTGCTTTCATCAGCGCATAATATAGTCTCGTTTCTTTCAATGAATATTCACCTTGAGCACATTCGCTATTGAACTCACGAACCACAATATCACGCTTTGGAGTAACGGATACTCTTACTATAACGCTACCTGTTTCGCTACCAGCACGATAATCTGCAATTTTTGCACCTGTAACTGTAAAATCAGGATACACGTCCACATCAGTACAAAGGATCTCACCTCCAATTAGTTGTTTTCCTTTTTCCTCTGCTTCTTTAACGCTTTCGGCAACATATTCGTCAAAGTCTTTCAACTTCTTCTGATAGCTCTCTACATCGTCCTCGCTACGCAATTCCTCATCTAATGCTTTTTTCTTTGCAGCAATATTCATAAAAATACCTGGGACATCACCCAACGGGGCATCACTGCTTGCACTTGAATTAGAACTACCACCGCCACAGGCTGTCATTGTAATAAGCCCACAACACATTGCAGACATGATAAAAGTCTTAATTTTTTTCATTGCATCAAATTTTTTAAAATAGTGTTTTATATATGCAAAAGTAGCATTAGTTTTCAATTACGCAATCACGGAAAACCGTGACAACACTCACTTTCTTTAAGTTTTTTCCAAATATTACAGCCTTAATCGAAGGAAACACGACAGCCTACAATAAATTATCATTTCAACATATCAAGTTTTTTACATACCTTTGCTATTAAAAGAGACAATATGGAAAAACTCACAATAATAAAAGTTGGTGGTAAAATTGTTGAAGAGCCATCAACACTAAAACGCCTTATTGCCGATTTTTCTAAAATAGAAGGCAAAAAAATCCTTGTTCATGGTGGAGGCAGGTCTGCAACCAAACTTGCTGCTGACTTAGGCGTTGAAACCAAAATGATTGACGGCAGAAGAATTACCGATGAAGCAATGCTGAAAATCGTCACTATGGTATATGGCGGTCTGGTTAATAAAACAATCGTTGCCGAACTCCAATCCTTAGGTATGAATGCAATCGGTCTTACTGGTGCAGATATGAATATCGTTATTAGCGAAAAGCGTCCTGTCAAAACCGTTGATTACGGTTGGGTTGGAGATGTCAGATCTGTTCAAGCCGAATCCCTGTCACTTCTCCTGAATGGCGGTTTATGCCCAGTTATTGCCCCGCTAACCCATGACGGTTTGGGACACATACTCAATACCAATGCCGACACTATGGCTGGCGAAGTTGCTAAAGCTATGGCAAAGCAATATGAAACATCACTTGTTTACTGCTTTGAAAAGGCAGGCGTCTTGACTGATGAGAACGATGATAATAGTGTTATCCCACAAATAACGCCCTCAAAATACGCTGAACTAAAAGCGAATGGCATTGTATCAGGAGGAATGATTCCGAAATTAGACAATGCCTTTGCATGCGTAAACGCTGACGTTGCAAGAGTTATAATCACCCGTGCAGACCTCATTGCTGAAAACGCGGGCACAACGATTTGCAAATAGCGTTACTCGTAAAGTAGCGTCAGCAAATCAACATCTAATTCAGCACCAACTGAAACACCCTTTTCAGGATAGTCTGTTGTCTTAATCCTTAAGGTTTCTTCGTTTTGATTATATGATGCATAACAAGATGAAGAAACCATTAATTTTAATCGAGTAGCCTTTATATTACGAACAGTATACGAAATAGGCACCCTAAACTGAGTGAACGACGTTGAAGGCTTGAGCAGTCCGCGACACTCTCCAATAACGATTTCCTTATCTCCGTCAAATCCATATACCTGAGCAACAACCAACCCAGATTCTGTTGAATCATGTATATCCTGAATATACCTGTAAAAGCCTGTAACGGCCGTTGGTCGCGAATAAAATTCTATTCCCTCATTATAAACCTCTGAACCATCCGCATTAAATTGATATGAACCTAAGAAAATTTTGCCCGCACTGCGGTTTTTTATATTAGGGACATTGCGACTGTAATAGACTTTATCTGTACGGGTATCTTTAGGCGGTTCAACTCCGTTAATATCCCAAGCTGCATTCTGTAATTTTATAGCAAATGCACCATCATACCCATTTTCTATTATTCTTGTCGTGGGAACTTGAAACCATGTATTATGATTTGACGCATAAACAGAACATGTTTTAGCATTTACACTGGCCCAATTTTTAGGCTCAGTAACATTTATACTTGTCCTATTGTATAATGACGTCCAACTTTGCGTATTAGAATACTTTCCCCCACAATTGATGTGTTTAATATCTATAGTTTCTATATGATCATTTTCAAAACTACCATTTGGCAAACCCACTGCTGATTCCGTTACAAACTCAGATTCAAACAGTATTTTACCATCAATAGTAGCCTTCATAAAATATTTTGTAGATGGCATTAATGTTGAAACAGTTATCCGATTGTCAACAATACTTCTTTCCAATACTGCTGGATGAAAATCTCCACTTTCTTCTTTAATCAGTATATTAACGTAAGGCAAACATGATTTAACGCGGTCTCCAGCCAAATACAAGTCTGCCTTTGATGACCAAATATTCTCATGCCCGCAGTGCATAGTAATTTCAGGAATAACTCTCCTGATAACAATCTTCTCAGAAAAACTATCGCCAACCTTGGCTCTAAAAAACGCTCTTACATCTTTCTTGTCAACAGGTAAGACTACAAAATAAGAATTATTTTCTTTATAACTTTCAATAACATGAACATCTAACCAATCCACACCATTGCCACTGTACTGAAAAACAACACGATTCGAGAAGTCAATTCCATTATATTGAACTTTAATCATAGCAGTTTCAGCATCTATGTCAATTGCCAAAGGCTCCTCTAATTTCAAATCAACGGGTGAAACCACAACCTTAATTATACAAGGCTCATTAGATACCCTACCATAAATATCAATAGCCTGAAGAACTATCGAATATTCAGTAATAACATCAGCCCCAAGTTTTGAAATAACTGATTTCAAATCCAACTCGACTCTCTGAGTTTTTCCTTCTGAATACAAAGGCAATATATCCTGCTCCTGGCTAAATGGGCACGAGCAACGGGGAGAAGATAATATTGTCATAAAAATACTCTGCAAATCACTTTCTGCAGATACGCTAACAAGACAATTTTCTTCAAACTGCCCTTTTACCATAGAAAAATCCAACTTATTAGTAAATATTTGCGGGCCTTGCGACGAGAATAATTTTTCATTTATTTCAATGATAACTGGCTCCATATCCTTACCATCACCATAAGTAAGCACCAGAGAATCATCAACAATTGATACACCAACTTTATAAAACTCAGCAGAATTTACCGCAAAACTAAACGGTCTTATCGTTACGCTTCTCCCTGTCAAATCCGTAAGTGTCATCTCAACAGAAACTTTACCTGGCACTAAAGATACAGGCTTGGACCCGTTACTACTTAAAACTATATATTTTCCATACTCGGACTTTAGTCTGATTGACAAATCATTAAAATGTGAACCATAATCGCATATTTCAGTTGAACAAAAAGCACTATATATGCCACATTCTAAATTAATCGACGTCAACATACTATCATAAATGGTAAATTCAGTCTCTCCATAATAGGAAACAGAACCTACACCCTCTCCCTGCAAATCCCCATGGAAAGCACGCAATTTATACTTTCCTACAGGAATTTTTTTTATACCTGACTTGAACTCAGCGTATGTTCCTAACTTTTTAACACTACCATCTTCTGCTATCAACTCAAGTTCAAAATCCCCTATTTCGATACTGTACAAATCAAAAGACTGCTCTTGAGCAAACCACTTGATTTTCTCATTAACTGTCAAAGTTAAATCCAAGTCACCATAACCTGTAATCAAAGTACGCGGTTCACGGACACAACTGCCCAATAGCAGCACTGAAAATATGATTAAAATCAAATATTTTTTCATAGCCATAATTAATTGCTACAAACTTACAGAAAATCAAGTTTATTAGCAAAATAAATAACTTATAGAATAAAAAATCTACTTTTCAAGCAATTTAATCTTGACGAACCGATTTACAAAAACCTTTAAGGGAGTTAGCAAGTAAAATGCAACCAAGCCAGCAACTACAGTAACTATAGTTATAACGCAAGCACTAACAACCCAACCGAGCCATCCATTAAAATTTATTACTGCATTTAATGCCATATCTGCAAAATATACTGTCACAAGTGTAATGGCAAATGCTACTGCATTCTTTCCCAAAAGCCACAAATAACACCAGAGAGAAACTCTGAAACCTCTACTGTATAGGAATACAGGTTTCCAAATATGAACTATGAGAATAGTTGAAACAAGCGGCCCCATAAGAACACCTGCAAGCCCCCACAAAAAACCGAATACAATAGAAGAAGCAATAAAAATAACGACCTCCGCTACTGGGGCCCAAACGTCATAGAACATTCCATAGCCATTAAGGAACTGGTCTGTTGTTCCCCTTAACGTCAACAGAAAGAAATGAAAGCAAACAATAGCAACAATCAAAGAGCTCAGCAAATAGTCTTCTCCAAGCCAAAGTTGAACGAATGGACTTACAAGCATATAAAGGCATATTGTAAACAGAGAACCAACATAGAACCGCAAGGAGTACAATTCACAAAAAGTTCCTAATATTTTTTTCTTATTGCCTTCAGAAATGAGATTACCAACCCCTGCCGTCGTACTGTCAAGAACTCCTGAAATAAAAAGTCTGACTTTGTCTACTATAAGAGTATAGTTTGCATATAGCCCGACAACAGCGATTGAAACATACGACAAAATTAATACCGGAAGAATCTGGAACTGCACAAAACTTGCAATCTTATGAACAAATAACTGCTTAATATACTTTCCAATCTGCGGATACTTCGACAGCAACTTTCTGCCTTCTTTCAATTCACTCTCCAACCATGGATAGGTCTTTTTAATCTTTATATTGAGTATTATAGAATTTGCTATTCCTGCCAGTATTTCGATAATAAAATATAGAATAAAGTCCTTGAAATATAGAGCCAGAACCATTTGCACCAACGACTTTACCGTTGTTATCAACTGGAAATAACCTGTAACAACATAATTCTTCTGGTCAGCAGCAAGCAACGAAATCTTATAGTTCAGAAAATATCCAAACAGAGAAGAGGCAAGAAAAGCATAAAAGCCCAAAAACAGCACAGGATATGAGAACGGGGCATCACTGAATATCCAAGGCAAAAAAAATGACAACACTATACCCGCTCCAAGAATAACAAAGCCTATATATCTATAGAGATATCCAAAAACTGATATTATCTCATTAATCCGAATCTTGTCATTGTCGAATATCGGTTTATACAGCACGTACCCAATAGCCGTAGCAACACCAAGTTCTGCAAGGTTAAGAAAACCGAGAAGACTCTGCAAACTGCTTGTCAACCCAGTAAATTCAATACCAAGTTGATCTATAAATACCTTTCGCGTAAAAAATGCTACAGCCAACGCAACAAAATAGCAAATGGTATTTACTTTCGCATTAAGCAAACTCTTCTTTACCCTTGACTCGCCTTGCATACTTTATAGCCTATAGAATTATCTGCCGTTATACATATCATCATAGTATCTCTGATAATCACCGGAAGTAACATTATCCATCCACTCCTGATTATCAAGATACCAACGAACGGTTTTTTCTATACCTTCTTCAAAAGTAAGGCTTGGCAACCAACCCAATTCGCGATGCAACTTATTGCTGTCGATCGCGTATCTAAGGTCATGACCCTTTCTGTCCTCAACATAAGTAATCAGACCAAGCGACTCCCCTTCCTTATTACCGAGCATACGGTCAACGATCTTTATCAGCAGTTTAACAATATCAATATTCTTCCATTCGTTGAAACCGCCAATATTATATGTTTCAGCAACCTTCCCTTCATGGAAAATCAAGTCAATTGCTCTTGCATGGTCAACGACATAAAGCCAGTCGCGGACGTTCTCTCCCTTTCCATAAACAGGAAGCGGCTTCTTTTGGCGAATATTATTAATAAACAATGGTATAAGTTTTTCCGGGAATTGGTATGGACCGTAATTATTGGAGCAGTTCGTAACAATTACCGGCATGCCGTAAGTATCATGAAAGGCTCTCACGAAATGGTCAGAACTCGCCTTCGAAGCAGAATAAGGGCTATGCGGATTATACTTCGTTGTTTCAACAAAGAATTCTTCTCCGTAGGGACCTTTACCTTCTTCATCACCAGCTGGATTTGTCATTTCCAATGCTCCATATACCTCATCTGTTGAAATATGATAGAACATTTTACCCTCATACCTTTCAGGAAGCGACTCCCAATAATTTTTCGCAGCCTGAAGCAACGACAATGTGCCAAGAACGTTTGTCTTTGCAAAAGTAAATGGATCCTTAATAGACCTGTCAACATGACTTTCCGCTGCAAGATGAATAATTCCCGTTACATTATATTTTTTCAAGATTTCGGAAATCACTTCAAAATCGCATATATCAGCTTTCTCAAAATAATAATTCTCGCAATCTTCAATATCTTTCAAGTTCGCCAAATTTCCGGCATAAGTCAATTTATCAAGATTGATAATCTTATATCCTGGATATTTATTTACAAACAAGCGGACAACATGAGAACCGATAAAACCGGCACCTCCAGTAATTACAATACTCTTCATAGTTTTATGCCAATAATAAATTATTTATACAACGCAATACGGAATCTTTCCAATATGGAATTTCAATTCCGAAAACCGCTTTAATTTTTGTCTTGTCAAGCACCGAAAAACTTGGTCTTGCCGCCTTTCTTGGAAACTCTGAAGTATGGCAAGGAGAAATCTTGCAACCAGTGTTTCCTGCTATCGATGCAATTTCTTTAGTAAAATCATACCAAGAGCAAACGCCCTCATTTGTATAATGATATACCCCGTTGCGACCTTCAAACTTTCGATTTTCAACAATATCAAAAATTGCATCAGCAAGGTCCCCTGCATAAGTTGGAGTTCCAATCTGGTCAAATACAACATTCAAACTTTCCTTCGTTGAAGTCAGATTTAACATGGTTTTGACAAAGTTATTACCATATTCGCTAAAAAGCCAGGCTGTTCTGATAATAACATACTTGCAACCAGATGATTTTACAAATTCCTCACCTTTCAACTTTGTTACACCATAAACGCCTAACGGCATAGTTTCTGCATCTTCTGTAAAAGGGACATTGCCAGTATTTCCCCCAAACACATAATCTGTAGAAACATGCACGAGCAAACCACCAACGCTATTCATAGCATCAGCAAGAATGCCTACAGCATCAGCATTAATCAATTTTGCAGTTTCCGAATCATCTTCAGCCCTGTCAACATTCGTATATGCCGCGCAATTGATAACCGCTTCAATGGCGTTTCTATTCACATAATCAATAACCGCCTCAGAATCGGTAATATCCAATTCTGCAACATCTGTGAAGAAATATTTATCTTTTGATTCATTGGACTTCAGTCTGATATGGTTTCCAAGTTGACCGTTAGCCCCTGTTACAAGTATATTCATAATCTAAGACCTAATTCTTATTTTTTCCATAATCATATTCTTTACACGCTTATAAAGAACCGTTGCAAATATAGGCAATAATAAGCCAGCAAGAGTATAAATTATGAAAAAACATCTGTTATGCTCCAAAATAATCAGGAAATCGGATAATTTCTCCAATGGCAAGCCATAAACAAGAACCTTGCAAAGTCAACAATCTTGAATGCGAGAAACTGCATCAACAAGATTGACATTATGTAATCTCCAATTTTCGACAAAACCTTAAGGAGCCAGCCTTTTTCAGACAAACAATGACATAAAATGAAAGTTCCTACTACACCCAAAAGCGATACAAAAAATAGTCATGAATGTGCCAGTTTACCGAATTGAAATTATCCGTATAACTTATAGAGATTACTGCAAGAATAGCAAAGTGCAACATCGCCAGCGATTTCTTTAACAAAACATGGTAATTTACGTTAGAGAACGTATATACTAAAAAGAAATACGCCATAGTAAGTAATATCGGCCATCCAACCGTTGGAATCACATAAGGAAAGCTTTACAAACACGCACCATTGCAAAGCCCTTAACTGCCGAAATAAAAGGATCAAAATTTCTTATCTTACTTGCCGAAAATGTCACAATTAAATATATAAATCTTCCGAATAATTGAAATCTGGTTCTGTTTCTGAGAATTTTTTCCTGATTAAATCTTTTTCAGAGAGAATCGCTGTTGTTAACGGAATTCTCCAATCAATGCCCAATTCATCATCTATCGGATAAAAACCTCCTTCGCTCTGAGGTGCATAAAATTCATCACATTTATACTGGAAAACTGCAACATCTGACAGCACCGCGAAACCATGGGCAAATCCTTTAGGTATAAAAAACTGCAAATGGTTTTCTTCTGAAAGTTCAACGGCAACATGTTTCCCGTACGTTGGACTACCTTTTCTAATATCGACAGCAACATCAAGTACGCGACCACGAACACAACGGACCAACTTACTTTGTGTATATGGCATCTTCTGGTAATGAAGCCCTCTCAAGACGCCGAACGACGACATTGACTCATTATCCTGAACGAATTTTATCGGTCTGACTTTTTCATCAAACTCGCGTTGAGAAAATGATTCAAAGAAATATCCCCTCGAATCTTCAAAAATTCGTGGTTTCAGAATAACAACTCCTTCTATATCTGTTTTAATAACTTCCATTAATCCAAGTTTTTTCTGCCTGTAACATCCAACTCATTTACGACCTTCAGCAGATATTTTCCATACTGGTTTTTTAACATCGGCTGAGCCAATTCTAACATTTTCTCTTTAGTTAGCCATCCTTTACGGTAAGCAATACCCTCAAGACAAGCGATTTTCAAGCCTTGACGCTTCTCAATAACTTCTACAAAGATAGAAGCCTCGGCAAGTGAGTCATGCGTTCCTGTATCAAGCCAAGCAAAACCACGTCCCAATGTGGAAACTTTCAACTCCCCATCTTCCAAAAACTGCTGATTAACGGCAGTTATCTCTAACTCACCACGAGCCGATGGTTTGATTTCCTTGGCAATTTTAACTACCTTGTTTGGATAGAAGTACAAACCAACTACCGCATAATTAGATTTCGGATGCTCAGGCTTTTCTTCTATAGAAAGGCATTTCCCATTCTCATCAAACTCTGCAACGCCATATCTTTCTGGGTCATCAACCCAATATCCAAAAACTGTTGCACGTTTTTTTTCTTCCGCGTCGGCAACAGCCTGGCACAAAATCTTGCTGAAACCCATTCCATGGAATATGTTGTCGCCAAGGACAAGACAGACAGAATCGTCACCAATAAATTTCTCGCCTATAATAAAGGCCTGTGCCAATCCATCAGGGCTTGGTTGCTCTGCATATTCAAAAACAACACCATAGTCAGAACCGTCACCAAGCAAACGCTTGAACGCAGGTAAATCCTGCGGTGTTGATATAATGAGTATTTCTCTAATTCCAGCAAGCATCAGAACCGAAATTGGATAATAAATCATCGGCTTGTCGTAAATAGGAAGCAATTGCTTGCTAACGCCTTTTGTTATTGGATACAGACGTGTCCCTGCCCCTCCTGCCAATACTATTCCCTTCATTGTTATTAATTATCTGTAGAATTATCATTCCCATAACCATAGCCATAACCGTAGCCATAGCCATACTTTCTACCTGCCAGGCTATTGTGATCTGCGCCATTTAAGATAACACATAAGTTCTTATATGTTTTTTCTTTATAGAACTTATCAATTCTTGACAATGACGCTCTCTCAAAAAGCCCAACCCTAACGACAAAGAATGTTGCGTCAACATATGCATTAACAATTTTTGCATCTGCAACTACATCTATTGGAGGACAGTCTATAAATATGTAGTCATAGCGTTCTTTTAATTGCCTTATAAGAGTAGCAAATCTCTCGTCAAACAGCAATTCAGCAGGATTAGGTGGCAATATTCCAACTGGTATCAAGTCCAAATTACTTATATTGTTAATATCTTTTATAATAATATTTTCCAAAGATTCCTTACCAGCAAGGTAACTTGAGATACCCACCTTAAAACTACCGAAAGTTGAACTTAGACTTCCTTTTCTCATATCAAGGTCTATCAAGCAAACTTTCTTATTCTTTATTGCAAAAGCCACAGACATATTTGATGAAATAAAGGTCTTACCACTATCCGGATTGCCAGAAGTAAACATCATTACATTTGCACCATCACAAGAATGCTCCAAGAACTCAATATTTGAACGGATGACACGGAATGCCTCATTTATAATATTTCGAGTATTACTTTTAACGACAATTCCAACAGATTCTGGCTTCCGCTTCCTAAATAACTTTCTATAAATTTTGTTCAAACCGCTAACTGATTTGCCAACTAACGGAATTTCCCCTATATATGGAGTTGTCAAACCATCTAAATCCTTCACTCCTCTTACCTTTGAATTCAAATTTTCCTCTACGAAAATATAAACAATCGGAATAAGCAAGCCCATAGCAAAAGCTACTAAGAAAATATTTTTCTTGACTGGTGCTGAAGGGTCTTTAGTACCAATTGGGGGCGTTACTACCCTTATTTTTGCAGTTTCGAATGCTTGCGACAACTGATTTTCTTCTTTCTTTTGCAATAGATAAAGATACAACGCTTCCTTAACTTTCTGCTGGCGCTCAACAGAAAGCAAATACATAGCTTGCTCCGGACCGTCGGCTAATTTCTGAGAAGTCTTACGTTCTTCTTTTTCCACATCATTAATCTGCGTCTTTATCGTCACCTTATAGTTAGAAAAGGCTTTTGCTATTGCATCACGCATAATTGCCAATCTACTGTCCATTTCCACCGCCAAAGGGTTAATCTCACTACTGTTAGAAACTATTGTAATTCTTTCAAGAAGCAATTTATTATATTCAGAGATTTGACGTTCAATGCTCATATCCGCAATACCCGCGTTTGACGGAATCAACTGGTTTTTGTTTTTGCTATCACATATATAGTCATAAATATATTGTGCAATTGACATCTGCGTATTTAACTCAACCAATTTTGCATCATTTTTCGCTGACTGGTTCATATATAGACCAGAAGCAGCCGCGACATCTGGCATTCTTTTAGCACTCTTAAAAGACGAAATATTCTGGTCAACAACCCCTAATTCTTGCTCAATAACAGCAAGCCGTTCATCAATAAATTCCGACGAATTCTTTGCCTCAATATTCTTATCTGCCTCCCATTTCTTATTATAAACAGTCATCAATGTATTAAGAATATCTTCAGCTCGCTCTGCACTGGTATCACTATATGAAACATTGATGACGGCAGACTTATCGTCATTCTGTTCAACTTTCAACGGACTTGTAAATGCAATTCCTGCATCATAATACGTGCAGCGGGAAACAATCATTGCCTTTGAATAGTCGAATTCCTTCATCAAAGCATCATAATACTCAGTTTTAGAGAATACCATTTCACCTACAGGAGTCTTAACCTTTTCTCCTAAGCGAGCCTTAACTTCAACCTCGTTAAGTTCTTCTCCAACAGCAAAATTAGAAAGTACCAAACTGCCGTCTTCCTTAAAATTAACAAGGAAAGCAAGTTCGCTATCTGATTTGTCTGCAAAATCAACCTTTACAGGCAAATTCTTTCCATAAAGGGACTTGTTATAAAACCTTCCCTCAAGAGAATAACGGACATTCAAACCTAATCTCTTAACAACATCAACCATTAGCGATGGTGATTCTAACTGAACCATCTCACTATATCCATTAGTTGACTGATTTGCAAGACCAAGATAGGAGAAAGATGTACCAATAGCACTTGACAAACTCGACTCACCAGTAAATTCATTCTTGAAAATGATAGATGCACAACACGAACAAATACCATTTAGACAAACTTAAATAAAAAATGTCCTGAATTTTTATAAAATCATTGGTTTGTACCAAATCTGCCTCTTCCTTTTGTGAAACCATAAATATTTAATTGTTAATTTTTTCTTAATATAAAGATTTGATTAGAAATAGCGATACTTAGAAAACAATATATTATAACATCAAAAGCCAGCAAGATATTAACATTAATAAAATTGCTTGCAATAATGTTTATTGATGTCAGAATTAAAGAAACAGTAACAATAGTAATTAACGCTGCATGCTGCGTTAATCCCGCCTGCAACAATCTGTGATGTATATGGTTATTGTCCGGAAGAAATAATTTCTTTTTCTCTTTTATCCTGACAAAAATAACTCTAACTGCATCAAAACATGGAACAATAACAGGAGACAAAGCTTTAACTATAAGATTGCCTATACCTTCTTCCTCCATTTCAGAATCAATTATTATCCGCAATATAACTGCACTAATTATCAAACCTATTGTTAATGATCCTGTGTCACCCATGAAAATTTTCTTTTTCTTACTTGGATCTCCAAAAACATTAAAATAGAAAAACGGAATGAGAACACCAACAGATGCGAAACAGATCAAAGAAAATAAAATATTTCCATAAACGACAAAAGATATCCCATATACAAACAAGGCGACCATAGAAAGGCAAGAGGCAAGGCCGTCAATTCCATCAATAAGATTGATTGAATTAACAACAAAAACCACAAAAACTATAGTAAGCGGATAACCAATAAATTTAGGCAATTCGTTAATTCCAAACAACCCATGTAAGTTAGATATCCATAAACCGGAAGCAACGAGCAAACATGCTGCAATTATCTGGACGAAAAATTTAGCATAAAAGTTTACTCTAACCAAGTCATCTGCAATACCAACAAGATACACCAAAAGAGAAGCACATAATATTCCTGACAATATAACTATTTCACCAAACGCCATATCGCGAAATGATTCACCTGGGAAAACAGAAATATTAAAACCAGCAATAAAAAAAATCGAAAACAGGATAACTGGGCCAAAAGCAATGCCACCTAAACGAGGTACAGCGCCACAATGAATCTTCCTTTCAGAGTCAACTTCATCAAAAAGTTTCTTTCTAAAAGAAATCAACAGTATGCGTGGGATTAGTACCCCTGCCAGGATACAACTCAAAAGCATTGCAACAGAACTATCTAATATATAAAACCAATTATCCATTTTAGCAATTACAATAAAGAAGAATATCCTTATTATGTAAAACAAATACTAACTGATTCATTTACGTCTGCAAAGTTACAAAAAACAATGTAATTATAGCCTTACAAATAACAACACTTTAATACTTGGCATGCCATCACAAAGACCCAATAAAATCCCGCATAATTGGCTTCAGACCACTAAAGAAGCACTCAACTGCAATAACCATCAAAATAAGACCCATTAGCCTCATCATAACATTATTACCAGTCTCGCCTAATATTTCCAATAATTTTGTCGAGGCCTTTAGAATTAGATAGGTTATCAAAAATACAAGCACTATCGTGGAGATCAAAATAACCATCATTGTTGTATCCGTCGCTTCTTCCATAAGAACTATCCCATTTGCAATAGCCCCGGGACCACACAAAATCGGTATTGCCAATGGAGTTACAGTAATATCGTTAGCATAGTCTTGAATTTCTGTTTCAGTAGCCCTCACTGGTGTAAACCTTGCCTGAAGCATGTCAAAGCCTATCTTGAAAATTACTATTCCGCCAACAATACGAAAGCCATTTGTTGACAATCCGAAGAACTTGAATATGAACTGCCCGAATACAGTAAATGCAATCATTACAAAAAATGCAACGATAATAGCTTTTTTTAATACTCTCGATCTTTCTTTCTCATCGAAATTTTGCGTTAACGTCAGAAACACCGGCATAGTACCCAAGGGATTCGCCAATGTTAGAAAAGACGTAAAGCAAAGCATTGCATATACAAAATAAGTGTTATCCATAATTTAAATAAAAGATGGCAGAGAATAAATTTTACACCCCCTGCCATCAATATAAGATCCACATCAAAGAGGCGATGAAACTCCGAAAATCAGGATTTGAGTTTTCCCCCTCCTTTGTAATCCTCTGGTTTTGCAACATCCTAACGGATTGAGGCCCGCCATTAGAGAAAGAAATCGACTCGGCATTTCATAAAAATTGATGAGCTCCCAAGCTGCTTTGATGTGGCTATTTTCTCTCTCCTGTATTGCAAATATAATACAGTTTTTTTTATTAACCAAATTTTCCGGCAATAAAAAAGCCCCAATTAAGGGGCTTTTTTTATTAAAACGCTATTTGATTAAGCATTCTTTACTTTCTCAACTATTGCCTTGAAAGCTGCTGGATTATTCATTGCGAGGTCAGCCAATACTTTACGGTTGATTTGGATACCTGCTTTGTGAATAAGGCCCATAAGTTTAGAGTAAGACAAGTCTTCAAGACGAGCGGGCTGCATTAATACGTTGAATCCACAATGCGCGGAAATTGCGTTTTTTGTTCTTGCGGTCGCGATAAGCGTAAGTAAGACCTTTTCCCAAGTGTTCTTAGCAACTGTCCAAACATTCTTACGGCAGCCGTAATAACCTCTTGTGAGTTTCAAAATTTTCTTTCTCTTAGCTCTTGATGCTACGTGATTTACTGATCTTGGCATTTTCTTTTCTTTTTTTGGATGTTAGCGGCACATGCTCTTATATGCTAAGCATCCGGTTAATAATTCAATTAAATCTCTGTAATTAAAAGTCAAAAACCGCACATTAAATTGCTAACAAAGCACGGATGTTACCGCTGTCAACAGTTGCCGCTGTTGTAAAGTGGCGTAGGTTTCTTTTTTGCTTTTTAGTCTTCTTTGTCAAGATGTGACTTTTGTAAGCATGTTTTCTTTTAATCTTTCCTGACCCGGTAAGAGCGAATCTTTTTTTGGCACCGGAATTAGTTTTAACCTTTGGCATTTTTTTGTTTTTTAAATTACTATTTGATTTATATGCTTAAAGCACTTTATTTTGTCACTTTCTTTGGTGTAAGCATAATTATCATACGCTTACCTTCCAAAACAGGCATTTGCTCCACTTTGCCATACTCTTCCAAATCATTTGCAAATCGAAGCAACAGCACTTCTCCCTGCTCTTTGAAGAGAATAGACCGACCTCTAAAGAACACATAGGCTTTAACCTTTGCTCCTTCTTTCAAGAAACCAACAGCATGCTTCAACTTAAAGTTATAGTCATGCTCATCGGTCTGAGGTCCAAATCTGATTTCTTTGACAACGACCTTCGTTGACTTCGCCTTTTGCTCCTTTAGCCTCTTCTTCTGCTGATACAAGAACTTCTGGTAATCCAAAACCTTGCATACTGGAGGATTCGCAGTTGGCGAAATCAATATCAAATCTAATTCTTTTTCGTCTGCAATAGCCAACGCATCATGTAATGAATAAACTCCTTGCTCTACATTGTCGCCTACAAGACGAACTTCCTTTGCACGGATATGCTCATTAATAATGAATGCGTCTTTATTATTGCCGCCTTTATTGTCTTTTTTTTGCAGGTTCTGTCTTTGCCCTGCTCCAAGTGGTGTTTTTGCCATTAAATAATGTTAATAGTTTGTCATTTCCTCAATCTCTCGAGCGAAATTCTCGGCAAAGGTAGCAATTTTACTGAACCCTTGTCACCTTCACCTTGTTTTCTTACAGAAATTTCACAATTATTAACTTCCTTTTCACCGACAACGAGCATGTAAGGGATACGTTTCAATTCATTGTCGCGAATCTTCTTACCTATTTTCTCGTTACGGCTGTCAACGGTTGCTCTAATTCCTTTCTCTGCAAGTGTTCTGCGAACTTCGTCGGCATAATCATTAAACTTCTCACTGATAGGAAGGATAACAGCCTGTTCTGGTGACAACCATATTGGAAGATTGCCTGCAGTGTGTTCAAGAAGCACAGCAACAAAACGCTCCATTGACCCAAATGGCGCACGGTGAATCATTACCGGGCGGTGCTTTTGGTTGTCAGAACCTGTATATTCCAGTTCGAAACGCTCAGGCAAATTGTAGTCAACCTGAATTGTTCCCAATTGCCAACGTCTGCCTATTGCATCCTTAACCATAAAGTCAAGTTTCGGGCCATAGAAGGCTGCTTCTCCATATTCGATTCTTGCCGGAAGGCCTTTTTCTTCACACGCTTCGATAATTGCCTGTTCTGCCTTGTCCCAGTTTTCTTCTGAACCGATATATTTTTCTCTATTCACCTTGTCTCTCAAAGAAATCTGCGCTTCGAAGTTTTCAAATTTCATTGAGCGGAAAACGATAGAGATAATATCCATAACTCTCAAGAATTCATCCTTCACCTGGTCTGGACGACAGAAGATATGGGCATCATCCTGAGTAAAACTTCTAACACGTGTCAATCCGTGCAATTCACCGCTTTGCTCGTAACGGCATACTGTACCGAATTCTGCGATTCTTAAAGGAAGGTCTCTGTATGAGTGCGGTGTATTCTTAAAGATCTCACAGTGGTGAGGACAGTTCATCGGCTTCAAGAAGTACTCTTCGCCTTCTTCAGGAGTATGAATCGGCTGGAATGAATCCTTACCATATTTTGCATAGTGACCAGATGTTACATATAGCATTTTGTTGCCAATTGGCGGAGTGATAACTTCCTGATACTCGTAACGGCGTTGGATTTTGCGCAAGAACTCTTGCAAACGCAATCTCAACTCGGTTCCCTTTGGCAACCACAATGGAAGACCTTTTCCCACTTTTTCTGAGAACATGAAAAGTTCCATTTCTTTACCAATCTTTCTGTGGTCACGTTTCTTAGCCTCTTCGAGCATTACCAAATACTCGTCAAGCATTTTCTTTTTAGGGAAAGAAATACCGTAAACACGCACTAACTGATTACGAGTCTCGTCACCTCTCCAATATGCACCAGCGAGTGACAAAATCTTTACCGCCTTAATTGATGCAGTTGTTGGTATATGCGGACCACGGCAAAGGTCTGTAAACTGACCTTGAGTATAAGTAGTTATCTTACCGTCTTCCAATTCAGAAATCAATTCGCATTTGTATGTCTCGTTTCTGTCGCCGAACATTTTCAATGCATCTTCTTTTGCGATTTCCTTTCTTATTACAGCTTCTTTTTTGGATACAAGTTCTGCCATCTTTGCTTCAATCTTTGCAAAGTCGGCACTGGTGATAACGTTTTCTCCCGGGTCGATATCATAATAGAAACCGTTCTCAATAGCCGGTCCGATACCGAATTTAACGCCTGGGTACAATTCCTGCAACGCTTCTGCAAGCAAGTGTGCAGAAGTATGCCAGAACGCATGCTTGCCTTCTGGGTCATCCCACTTGTACAATTTCAATTCGCCGTCACCTACAATTGGACGTGTCAAATCCCACTCTTCTCCATCGACTGTTGCTGCCAATACGTCTTGTGCAAGTCGATTACTGATACTTTCTGCAATTTGCAACGGAGTTGTTCCTTCCTCAAATTGCTTGATACTTCCGTCTGGAAACTTAATATTCATAATAATTTTTTTGTTTTAATCATTGCATAAATACAACGAACGCATGATTCGGTTGCAAAAGTAACCAAATATCTGTAGTTATGGAATTTTTTCCTCGTTTTTTTGTTATAATTATCTATTTTACTTTAAAATAGACATATAACTCTAATTATATGCGCCTATCTTCGGCGGCTCATACGCTTGAGTACGTTATACGACGACATTATACCCAACTCGCCTGCCTTGCTTAAATCACGGACACCTTTTTCCATATTACCCAATTGGAAATACGCAATACCCCTGTTGTAATATGCAACACCAAAATCAGGACGCACCTCAATTGCTTTGTTAAAACAAGATATTGCAGAGGTAAAATCATTACGCTTCAAATATATGTTACCTTTATTATAGTAAGCATATACCAAATTTGGCGATAATTCAACAACCTTGTCAAGATCTTTCAACGCCAGTTCTGTTTCATGTCGCTCCATCTGCATCTGCACTTCCGCTGACTTCTTTCCTTCTTGTTCAGCAGCACTTACTAAGCTTTTTTCATAGCGTGCCATTGCTCTTGCAAAATAAGCCAGAACAAAACCAGGACTCAGATCGATTGCCCTATCCAAATCTGCTATTGCACTGTCATAGTTTTTAACAAGAGAGTAACTTATAGCCCTTCCAAAATAGTCTATAGGCTTTTTATTGGAAGAACTAAGCAAACTTGAATAATGACGAATCAAGCCAAACTGCAATTTTATCTGCTCTTCTGTCATCGCCACAGTTGAATTGGTTATATAGAGTTTGTCTCTAAGATAATTGCTTGCGTTAACCTCGTCAAGTTCTTTCTGATAATATGAATCAACCCTCAAATCAGTCAGTTTGTCGTAATATGTAAGGATATATACATCCTCATAATCAACTGATGCGTTATAGTGATTGCATAGTCAAAATCTGACATTGCACCAAAATAGTCATCTAACTGATATTTCAAAAACGCCCTGTTGACAAACAGATCTGCTTTCTTAGGCTCCAATTTTATTGCCTGATCCAAATCTCCCAACGCTGATGAAAAGTCTGATTTTGTCTTTATCAAAATATCCGCACGGGCTATATAGGCATCGGTATTATTCTGATTTAATTCGAGGACTTTTCCTATCTGGTTAAGCGCAGAAACTGTATCTCCTTTCTCAAGACTGAGAAAAGCCAAACCAAGATATCCATTATCGTATTTTGGATAATAGCCGATAAGAGTTTCAAACGTTTTCTGTGCATTGTCATAATCTTTGATATTCTGCTGAGCCACTGCCTTATTCAAAAGAAAAATCTGGTTTTCCGGCAAGTATTTCAACCCGGCATCGTAATCCTCAATCGCCAAACTGTCTTTTTTCAGAGTCTGACGAGAAATACCTCGTACTTGATAAGCATCAATAATAAATGGATTTCTCTCAATTGCCAATGAGCAATCGGCTTCTGCACCACGATAATCTTCTAGATAGAATTTGGCAACAGCACGGTAAAAATATGGATCTGCCAAATAAGGCTTTATCTTTATAACCTCATTAAAATACTGTATTGAAAGCAGATAGTCCTCAAAATAGAGGGCATTACGCCCAATTGTAAGGACCTGCTCAGTATTGATTTGTGAATGTGCTCCAAAAGGAGAAAAAGTAACAAGAAAAACAATTAAATAGTTTTTTATATGAGTTATTATATTTTGCATTTTTCCAATTTTTACCACAAAAATAACTCAAAAAGATTTAGAAACCACCCATTGGACAAAATTTATGAACAAAAAGGCTGTTTTTTAAACTTTTTAATATTAATTTTGTTACCCAAAATATAGGAATAATTGTTTTGATTGTTTTAAGTTAATTGTTATGGAGCATGTAGTTATTATTGGAGGAGGGTTTGCAGGTATAAATCTTGCAAAAAAATTAGACAAAAATAAATTTAAAGTAACCATCATTGATAAGAATAATTTTCACAGTTTCCCTCCGTTATTTTATCAGATTGCCTCATCAGGCCTTGAGCCGAGCAGCATTTCCTTCCCATTCCGCCGAGAAATGCGCAAATTGGAAAATGCAAATTTCCACCTGGGGCAAGTAACAAATATTGATACTGATAAAAAATTAATTTCTACTCAATTTGAGGAAATTGCATACGACAAACTTGTTATTGCAACAGGTACAACAAACAACTTCTTCAACTCTCCAGAACTTAAGGAGAAAGTTCATACACTTAAATCAACAGCAGAGGCAATCCGCCTAAGAAACGAAATTCTTGACAGACTGGAAAGGGCATGCGTTACAACTGACAAAAAGCGCAGACGCGAACTGCTAAGTTTCGTCGTTGTTGGTGGTGGCCCTACAGGTGTAGAAATTGCGGGAGCCTTAGGTGAAATGAAAAAATATATTCTCAAAAGAGAATATCCTGAAATTGACAAGGACGACGTTAGAGTTATACTCGTTGAAGGAACTGACAGATTTCTAAGAACGATGAGCCAGAGAGCATCGGATGACGCAGTCACTTATTTGGGTCACTTGATGATTGAGACTCGCCTTAATTGCCTTATGAAATCGTACGAGAACAATATCTTGCACCTATCAAATGGGGAGGATATATATTGTGAGACTCTTATTTGGACAGCAGGCGTTACCGGTAACGTCATTAAGGGTTTGCCTGAGGATTCTATTGGCAGAGGAAACAGATTTATTATCGATGAAAGTTTCTGCATAAAGGGCATAAAGGACGTTTACGCTATCGGCGACGTTGCAATGCTTAACGACAACGATTATCCAAACGGTTATCCGCAAGTAGCACAAGTTGCTATTCAGCAGGCAATATACCTTGCTAAGGAACTAAACGGTTCTTCAAACAAGGCTCCATTCAAGTATATTGACAAAGGCTCTATGGCAACAATCGGTAGGAACCGAGCAGTTTGCGACTTAAAGTTCTCATACCTTTACGGCCGTCCGGCTTGGCTTACTTGGATGTTTATCCACCTTATTTCAATATTAGGCATGAGAAATAAAGTTAATGTGCTAATCAACTGGATTTGGGCTTACATATTCTATACAACGTCGTTAAGGCTTTTGATTAGACCTGTTAAATATCCGATACGAAAGCATTGGATTGACGACTAAAAAAGTTCTTTTATTAGAACTTGCACAAAAATAATAGCGGAGAGTAAACTCCGCTATTATTTTTTGATTGATTATTTATTCTTCTTTTTGCCGAAAGTCTTTTCAATTTCGGCTTCTGCCCTTTCAATACTCTTAGGGTCATCCTTGTCGATTCCATACTTTTCTGCAGGCGGGATTACCAATTCCATACCAACAACGAGATTGTCAGGATCTTTAATCTTATCTTTATTTTCCAAATAGATATAAATCCAGAAAATATAGTGATCATAATATTTCCGTGATATATTGCTAAGGTATGAAGATTTGTTTTTCACCTTATAAATAACTGGCTCAACTTTCTTAACAGAATCCTCGCTAACAACAGCAGTGTCTGGTTTTACCGTATCAGTAGCAACCGCCACTTCCTCCAACGGTGCGATACTGTCAAAACCGACATTATCTGGCTCGCTAAAATTAATATAGCCTGACCAATTCATAAAACAGGTTACCGCAACCGTTACTGCAATGCCAACCAAAACGCCATATATAAACATTTTCCAATCGCGCTTAGGCTCATCATATTCGTACGCATAGTCCTCGCTTAGCGCTTCTTCATGAGACGTTTCAGTTGATAATACATAATCTGGAACGGGCGGAACCTCAACCTCAACCTCAACCTCTTTTTTATCTTGCTGCTCAAGATCTTCTGGTATTGCTGGAGGCTCTTGTAAAACGTTTTCTTCCTCTTTGGGCTTTACCTTGTCCTCTTCAGGCACTGGAGGAGGCAAAATATCCTCTTCTATCTCTTGCTCGGACTTTTCAACAGAAGGCATCGGCTCTTCAACTTCTTCCGGCAAAGGCAATTCCTCCTCGGCTTGAGATTTATCATCTTCTAAAGCCATTTCATCACTATATTCGTCGTCAAGTTCAACTGGCTCAAAGCAGTCAAACGCATAGTTAACATCCTCCGCCAACTTCTTTTCGGGAACGAATTTTATATCTCCATTCTCTACAGAAAACTCTCCGATACCAAGAATAGCGACTTTCTCTCCTTTTTCAAGACGCTCTACAACAAGGGCAAGCAACTCTTTCAAGAAAGATTCAGTTAAAGGTTGCGAAGTATTGGTTGACTTGGCAAGCATTCCAACCAAATCATTAAAAACGACTATATTACTCATTACCCTCTCCTTTCTCCGCTATTTTTGCTTTAAGAATAGAACTCTGCTCAAACGCCACCTCTACCTTAGGCGGATACAGCATTCTCTTGCCCGTATGACTATCTACAGCAATATACTCATCTGACTTTTTTGCAATAAATTTTCCAAAACCAGGCAAAGCAACGTTCTTAGACTCTGACAACAAATCTTTGACCAAGTCCGCAAAACCTTTCAGCAAAACGTCAACGTCATTGCCATCTCGCTGCAATCTATTTGATAATTCCTTTGATAAATCCAATTTTTCCATATACCTATCACGGTGTGTTACAAAACATTAAGCAGCATTACAAATCAAAAATGTTTCCTATTGGCAATGCCACTTTTTGCTATTTACAAAATTACGCAAAAACAATCCCAATCCAAAATAAATTCCAAAGTTTTTATTATAAGGAATCATGCCACCCCAATGGGAAAGAAAATAATTACCATACAACCGCTGTCCACTGCCACCTATCTATATTATAATTACTATTCATACCATCACTAAAAAGAGACGGCACTCTGGGGAAATCTCCAAAATGCCGTTTCTTTATTAATGAAATTTTTACAAAATCACCTTATGCACTGTGCCTGCGACGCGGACGATGTAAATGCCTTTCTCAACCGGAACGCTTGTTTCCATTCCGCTATAAACACACTGACCACTAAGGCTATAAACCTCTATTCGTTCGCCCTCGGCTCCGCTAACCTCAATAGCACCACCTTTGACTGCGACATTAATTCCAATAGACTCAATGCCCTCTACGCCACCATCAGGAAATACGCCGGTTTCTATAATATTTGCGAAATTTCCCCATGGTTCAACAGCCTTATAGGCTCCAATACTACCATTGGGAATATAAAGCGTTCCGCTTAAAGTCTCGGAATCAAACATGGAATATCCAGCCGTTGGAGGTGTTGTTGCTTTGCAATAAACGCTTTTCAAACCTGTGCAATCATTAAATGCACCATCTCCAATCGAAGTGACATTATCATCATAAAAATAAATTTCCCAATAGAAAGTTAGGAATTAAACAGTTAAAAACTCGGTCTTCTAACCAAAGATACTAACCATACGGAAACCACGAATGGTGCCGTCAGCGTAATTACCCCATATTCCATTCCAAACAACTGGAATGCTACCGACATGGCAACTGCCAACACCGCACTTATCACTCCATTCCAACTTTTTGTACCCAAAGCAATTGCACTCAAAATGGCATTATATCCGACCAATCCAGAGTTAAACGCTGACAAATCAGTCAAAACAAAGCCTAATAACAAAGCTGTTAACGGATCCGAAAACCGCATAAAAAGCATTTACTCTCGAATTAACCAATATACCCAAAATAAAGAACACCCCCGTCAAAATTGCATTTCCTTCAAACATAACCTGACCAATATTAAGGCAGAAAGCCCTTACCCAATTCGCTTCAACCTGCATTTCAATTTCGACAGATGGCAAAAACTGTTCGGGGAAAATGATTTTACCTGCAAGAAGCATCAGCCATGTAGCAATGACAAAAGGAGCAGTCAGCACGGGCAACCGCTTTAGTTTTCCAAGAATCACAGTAAAATATATGGAAATTATAGTAACCCCTAAAAATAAAGCAACGGAATACACACTCGGAGAAAAAAACACACCAACAGCAAGTCCCGACAATGCGGAGTTATACCCAAACAGCCCATCAGAAATGCCCTTTTCTGAGCAACCAAGTATCTTAGCGAAAAGAGTACCTGCTATGCTGCCTGCAAGCGTGAGCAACATCAACCACCATGAACCGATAGCCAGCCCAATAAGCATCAGTGCTCCAGACAAAGCATTCCGCTGGAACATAATCTGACCAACACCACGTAAAATAACTAACGACAATTCTTTCATATCAATATTCTTCATTGCGTTACAAATATACGACAATACACAACAAATCGCAAACCTACGAAAAACTACACATATTGTCTATTTTTCATACCTAAGAGTGTCTAATTGTTTTACATTCTGTATTTTAATAAAATTATATATAACTAAAGCACAACACATTATAATTTTGGCACAAAGGTTGAATGATATTGCAGTATTATGAAACGATATATAGCATTAATAATATTAAGTCTGGCAACTTTCCCTCTTACTAAGGCGGGAAATTGGACAATGGAAGAATGTATGGAATATTCCGTCAAGCATTCAGCAGAGGTACAACAAGCTCAGTGGAATTTGGCATCAGCCATAACAGAGCAAAGCGCAGCAATAGCAAATTTCCTGCCTTCAGTAACAGCACAGTCTTCGGCACAATTTAACTGGGGACGCAATATTGACCCTGAAACAAACACATACAATAACGTAACCACCTTCAATAATGGCTACGGTATATTCGCATCAATGACGATCTTCGACGGAGGGCAGATTTTTAACAGATGGAAAGAAGCCCGACTCAGAAAAGAACAAAGCACAAATGCCGTTGATATGTATTCTGACGATTGTGCAATAGCGACAATGATGGCTTTTGTTGACGCTATCTATTTCCGCGAGGCAACAATAATCGCTCAAGAAAAGGTCAATCAAAGCGAAGCAGTCCTTACCTTGACAACAAGACAAGAAGAACTTGGCATTAAGGGTTTGCCCGACGTTGCACAAGCAAAAGCAAACCTCGCTGAAGACAAATTCAATCTCGTCAAACAGAAAAATCAACAAATTCAGGCAATCCTCGCACTTAAAACAGCAATGAACTACCCAATAGACGAAGACATAGAACTTGACACAATTACGGCAACCAAGCCAATATCACCTTTCTACGAAAATACCGATGATATATAGTCGTCCCTTAAGAATATCTTTTTCAGTTGCTATTCAGTAATTTAGTTTATAAAATTCTTTGATAAATCTGCAAGTTTTAGTACCTTTAGGTCAAGAAACTTGCAGATTTTATGATTAAAAAGACGAATAATATCCCATCTTTATTCAGTAGCCTGTCAGACATGCTTAATCAATCTCACCCACTTTACCAGTTAGCTGACAAAATAGATTGGGAAAAATTTGAAACAGCCTTTCAACCATTATATTGTCAGGGCAATGGCCGTCCCGGCAAGCCAATCCGTTTAATGTGTGGTATGCTCATCCTAAAACACCTTCGTAATCTGTCAGATGAGTCATTGGTGGAACAATGGAGCGAAAATGCTTATTATCAGTATTTTTGTGGCATGCAAGAGTTCACTCCGTATGCCCCATGTGCCTCTTCAGAATTAGTCCATTTCCGCCAACGTATCGGTGAAGAGGGGGTTGAACTTATCTTTCAAAGAAAGCATTCGTGTGAATAACGAGAATGATGATGACCACCATCATGATACAGCCTTTATTGATTCAACAGTTCAGGAAAAGAATATCACTTACCCCACAGATGCAAAGTTGCATAAAAAAAAGATTGTGAAGAAAGTTCTTGGCCTCGTAAAAAAAACTGGGGCTTCCTCTGCGTCAAAGCTACACCTTTGTGCTGAAGCAAATCTATCGTGACCAGCGTTTCCGGAATCACCCCAAAAACAGGAAAAAAGCCCTTAGGGCAGACAGGCGTTTACGTACAATAGCCGGAAGATTAGTCAGGAGTTGAAGCGTAATCTTAAAGAGAATCACGACTATGACAAATTGCTTGAACTCTTTGAGACCATTCTTTCTCAAAGACGTAATAGCCTAAAAAAGAAATTCCATTCATGAACCTGATATCATCAGAAGGGTTGAAAAAAATTTGGCACCATAATACGTTCTTTTCTGCAAGCGTGCTTCCTTAGGCATTAACCGGGCGAAAAATCAAACTGACAATACAGGTCACAAAGATTAAACGTCCTAGATTACCGTTTGGGCCGAAACTTTTATAAGGGTGTTTTATAAGTAGGAGATGCTGTGAACGTACTTCTCTCGCAGCAGCATATAACTTCAAAAGAGCTATGAAAGCTCTTTTGGGCATGCTTCAAAAAATATGCGAGATACTGTGTTTAAACAATATCTCGCAAAAATGGGCTTTTTAAGGGACGACTATATACAATAAGGCTATACTCACTAATCCGATTGCCATTGATGCCAACATCAACGTTAATGCAGCTTATTACCAATACCGCGCAACACAAGGGATGCTCTACCCATCTATTTCGATAAATGCCGGAATATCTACCGCTTATAATAAACTTATTTCAGGAGGCAGTAATAGCCCACTGCCTTTCAACCAGCAATTCAAAAATAATATTGGCGAATATATCTCAGCAACAATAAGCATTCCTCTATTCAACCGGCTAAACATCATATCAACAAAGAAAAAGGCCAAACATTCATACGAAATTGCAAAAATCCAACGCGACAAACAATACAGAAAACTTTATGATGACATCGTTAAAGCAGAAATGGACAGGCAAGGACTGGCAGCAGAAGTCTTCTCCCTAACGGAAAAAGTTAAGGCAGATTCATTATCATACTCTTTAAGCAAAAAGAAATACAATGAAGGGCTACTTTCAATAATAGACCTGCAAACAACAGCAAACAATCTATACACATCTCAAATCAACCTTTTGCAAAAAAGAATGCTCTACATTTTGAAAGAGAAACTTATTTCTTACTATAAAGGAGAACCATTATATATGTAAAATCATCACACTATGGATATAAAAATAAAAAAGGAAAAAGGTCTGAAAGGTATCCGTCCAAAATATTGGATATATATTTCAGTAGGAATAACATTAATTACAATTATTATTTGGCTGGCATTCAGCGATCTTTCATCAACGTTAAAAGTTGAAGAAAAGGGCTTATATATTGCAGAGGCAAAAAGTGCAAAATTTGAAGATTTTGTAAGAGTAAACGGGCAAGTAATGCCTATAAGCCTTGTTCAACTAAGCCCAGAGGAAGGTGGAATAGTTAGAGAAAAGGTAGTTGAAGAAGGAACATACGTCAAAAAAGGTGACGTTATCGTACGTCTTAGCAATTCAAATCTGGAACTGCAAATTCTTAATGCAGAAGCAGAACTTGCTGAAAAACAAAACATCCTTCGCAACACACAGATATCAATGGAGCAAGACCGACTGAATAATAGGACTGAAAAGGTGCAACTTGATATGGAAGTGCAAAGAAAAAAGCGTTCCTATGAACAGCAAAGACGCTTATTCAGCGAAAAACTGATTGCAAAAGAGACATACCTGCAAGCAAAGGAAGACTATGAACTTGCCGTCAACCGACAGAATCTCGTAGCGCAGCGTCTAAAGCAAGACAGCATTTATCGTCTTTCTCAAATGAACCAAATGGAAGACAATCTAAGCAATATGCAAAGAAACGTCATTCTGATAAGAGAACGCAAAGAGCACCTTAATGTTGTCAGTCCTATTAACGGTCAACTTACCCTACTTGACGTAGAATTAGGACAAAGCATTAACTCCGGACAAATGATAGGACAAATTAACGACCAAAGCAACTATAAGGTAGAGGCAGAGATAGACGAACATTACATTGACAGAATACACCAAGGTCTTGGCGCTACATTCGAACGAGGCGGACAAACGTTCAATATGCGTGTACGAAAGGTATTTCCTGAAGTTCGTAGCGGAAAATTCAAAGTGGAATTTGTTTTTACTGACAAACACCCAGAAAATATACGGACCGGACAAACTTATTACCTGAATCTGCAACTCGGGCAATCAAGTCAGGCAACAATCATACCAAAGGGGGCTTTCTTCGGAGCAACGGGAGGTAAATGGATTTTTGTAATTGACGGAAACGGGAAAAAGGCATACCGACGCAATATCCGCATAGGCAGGCAAAACCCTAAATACTACGAAGTTCTTGAAGGCATCGACCCAGGTGAAAAAGTTATTATAAACGGTTACGAAGCATACGAGAACGCAAAAACCCTAACAATAAAATAGCCACACGTTATGAAGTCTTTTTTTACATTTCTCAGCAGAAACAAGGCATACACAGCAATTAATATTGCCGGACTTTCTATAAGCCTTATGTTTTTAATTATAATATCAACATTTGTCATTCAAGAAACAGGAACTGACCGCTGGCACTCTAACAGTAAAAACATTTATGCTCTTGGATTAAGCGACAGTACAAGTACAGATATCGGCGGACACTGGAGAATCCAATTCAAACTGCGAGACCAATTCCCAGAAATTGTAAACTCTTGTGCAACGACCGAATATCAAACAAACATAAAAGCAGTAGATGCATCTGATGACAATTCTATTTTATCAAACATACTTCTTGCAGACTCAACATTTTATTCAGTTTTCGATTTCGACCTTGAACAAGGGAGCAAAGAAACTGCTTTAAAATCTCCTGACGCTGCCGTCATTACAGCGGAACTTGCAAATAAACTCTTTGGCAACTCTGACCCTATTGGAAAAACTATAAAACTTGCCCAAGACTCAACACCTCTAATTGTTACCGCAATTATGAAACCGATGCGAAACACGGCTTTTTCTGTAAACAAAAAGCCGGTAGAAATGATTATTCGCTTCGAAAGAGCATCTAAATACAACTGGTCACTAACTGATGAACGCATGTCAAACGCTCTTGATGCAGAAGTTTTTTTAGTTGCTCAAGATGGAATTGACTTAAGAGCCAGAACCAATGATTATAACAACGCGGCAAAATCATATTTTTGGATTCTGCAGGACAACAGACACAAACTTAAACTGACAAATCTAAACGACTTATACTTTACCGAGCGAGAATACAGCACATGCCTGACTAAAGGCGATAAGAATTTTGTAAACATACTCATCATTATTGCTTTTGCCATACTTGCCTTTGCAATTATGAACTACATAAACTTGACCGTTGCACAATCATCATGGAGAGCAAAAGAGATGGCAACAAGAAGACTTATCGGAGCATCAAGGGCAACTATTATATGGAAAATGATTTCAGAAAGTGCAATGCTTACGGCTATCTCTACGCTTATAGCAATCTGCCTATCTATTTTTGCCACACCATATGCCTCCAACGTGCTTGAAAAACAAATATATTTGACAAACCTGCTATCACCCACAATAATAACGGCAGCAGCATTAGTAATTGCTATAATATCAACCAGCGCTGGAATAATACCAGCCATGCTCATCTCATCAATCAAACCAATCGATATTGTCAGAGGAACATTCCGACGTCAATCAGGAACAACTTATTCAAGAATATTTATCATTATCCAAAACGTTATTGCAATTGTAATGCTAATCTGCGTTACAACAATATGGGTTCAGACCCAGTATCTTAAAAATGCTCCTTTAGGTTTCAATACCAAAGGAATAATAGAAATACACGCATACGGAAATCTCAGATCCTCAATAAAGACGGAACTCGAAAATCTCGGATGCGTAGAGTCTGTTGGCCTATGCAACGGAACTCCAATTAACGGAGGCAACAACTTAACTGTCAGATATGGAGGCGACTTAATTTCAAATCAAGTTCTAAAAATGGACACTACAGCACTCAAAATATTCGGTATCGAAATAGAGAAATCATCAAATAAATTCGGCAAATTTGTCAATCACAGTTTTCTAAGAGCTTACGAAAAAAACGAAGATTCAGACATAGTGAAATTAGATAATGGCGGAGAAATTCAAATTTCCGGAATTTTCAAAGATTTCCGAATGAGAAATATTCTCAACCCAATAGGACCTACTATAATAGAAGTAATCGAGAGAAACGATTATCCATGGTCTGCCGTAATAAAGATAAAAGGTGACGAAGAAGAAGCATGGAAACAAATTATAAAAACATACGATAAAGTGACCGACGGCTATGGACAATCGCTGGCAGAACTTATTGAAACCCCTTTTATTGAGCAAAAAATACAGAAAGCGTTCCGTGCAGAAGACCAACTATTGAAAATCGTTGCAATATTTGCTTTTGTTGCAATTATCATATCATCTCTTGGTTTAATTGCCATGAGTTCATACTACGTAAACCTTCACAAAAAGGAAATCGCTATCAGAAAGGTTTATGGAGCGACAAGCAATGAAGAACTTTTAAGAATATTACGCTCTTTTGTCTCAAACGTTATCATTGCTACAATTATTGCCACCCCAATCGGCTGGTACATTATGGCAGACTGGCTTGCGAAATACAGTTACCGAATAAGCCTAAGTTGGTGGATTTTCGCAGCAGCAAGTTTCATTTGTATAATAATTTCCGGACTTGTAGTAATCGTGCAAAGCAGAAAAGCGGCAAACTCAAATCCAACAAAAGCACTATATCAAAATTAACAAATACTTACTACTATGATAAAGATCGAAAACCTCTCAAAATCATTCCACACTGACGAAGTGGAAACTCTTGCCTTACGCAACGTTTCTCTCGAAATTAACGACGGAGAATTTATTTCAATAATGGGTCCGTCCGGATGTGGAAAATCAACACTTCTCAATATAATAGGACTACTTGACAACCCAACCTCCGGTAAATACTATTTGGCAGGACAAGAAGTCAGCAGCCTTAAAGAAAAGGAAAGGACAGGCATCAGAAAAGGAAATATCGGATTTGTTTTTCAAAACTTCAACCTCATTGACGAATTGAATATTGAAGAAAATGTTGAATTACCTCTACAATACCTCGGCATAAAATCCTCCGAGAGGAAGGAACGTGTTGCCAAAACACTCAAAAGGATGGGAATCGACCACCGAGCAAAGCATTTTCCGCATCAACTTTCCGGCGGACAGCAGCAAAGAGCGGCGATAGCAAGAGCAGTTATTCTAAACCCAAAACTCATTCTTGCCGATGAACCGACAGGCAACCTTGACTCAAAAAACGGAAAAGAAGTGATGAACCTGCTAACTGAACTAAACAGCGAAGGAACGACAATCGTAATGGTTACCCACTCCCAACACGATGCAAGTTACAGCCACAGAATAATAAATCTTTTCGACGGAAAAATTGTTGACCGCCCGCAACTATAATAAACAGAATCATTTTATACGAATAAAAAATTTTCTTTTATGATGTTTGGCATAGGCGATTAAAAAAATCTTTTTTCTTTGCCTATGCCCTTACCTTTGATTAACTTTGTAAAAGATAGAGCAAGGAGAGGACATACTCAAACAAAAGAGCTGTTTTTAGTATGAATATGTCTAACCAGAGCCTATCTTATGTAAAGACAGAATAATTACAATGTCTGTAAAAGGAACACTATTAATAGTTGACGACAATAAAAACATTGTCAATTCAGTAAAATTACTAATGAGTAAAGAAGTGGAAAATGTTATTACCACCTCTTTACCTGATTATATCCCTGAATTAATAAAGAAGTACCACCCGCAAGTAATTTTACTTGACATGAATTTCCGAGCAAGTGTAAACACCGGAAACGAAGGGCTATACTGGCTACGAGAAATACAGCATATCAGTCCAAACACCGCTGTCATTCTTTTCACAGCGTATGCCGACGTTGCATTGGCTGTAGAAGGAATGAAACTCGGTGCTGCAGACTTTATAGTAAAACCATTTGACAACGCAGTATTAGTTTCAGCAATAAAAAAAGCATTTGGAAATAAAAAAGCGCAAGGTAATATTACACAGTCGAAAATGATTTGGGGCAATACCCCTGCTATGAACGAACTGAAAAACATTGTTGAACGTGTTGCCGTTACAGATGCTAACATACTGATTACTGGAGACAACGGAACTGGAAAAGACCTACTTGCGAGGGAAATTCACAACCTTTCTCTCAGGTCTTCCGGTCCTCTCGAAATTGTTGATATGGGAGCAATAGTAGAATCTCTTTTTGAAAGCGAACTCTATGGAAACATAAAAGGTGCATATACAGATGCAAAATCGGACCGCGCCGGCAAATTTGAGACAGCACACGGAGGTACTCTTTTCCTTGATGAGATAGGGAACCTGCCATATCATCTTCAAGCAAAATTACTAACCTCCATTCAGCAAAAACAGGTAATCAGAGTTGGAAGCAATACTCCTTACCCTATTGATATAAGGCTAATATGTGCAACGAACTGCAACCTTCCTCAATTGGTTGATGAAGGAAAATTCCGTCAGGATTTATTCTATCGGATAAATACCATAACACTTAAATTGCCTTCTCTCCGAGAACGGGCAAACGATATTCCTGAATTTATTGACTTATTCCTCGAAAAATATGCAAAAGCGTACGCCAAAGATAAACCGACAGTCACAGATAATGCTATCCGACGCCTCTCTGCGATGCCGTGGCCAGGAAACATTCGACAACTTGAACATGTTGTTGAAAAAGCACTTATCATTAACGACAACAATATTTTGAACTTTGAAGACTTTGACGTTTACGAAAACGAATCTTATACAATAAATGAATCAAGGGGAACACTTGAGGAAATAGAAAAGAAAGCCATTATTACTGCTATACGGCAACACTCAGGAAATATTACAGAAGTTGCCAAGCATTTGGGTATTACACGACAAACCTTATATAACAAAATTAAAAAATATGAAATTTAATTTTCAAAAATCAAATTTCATTAACATTATCTTATCTTTAATTGCCATAATAATGGCAGTCTCTGCCGGCTTGTTGTATAAAAATTTTATCATATCGAGTTTTGCTTGTTTAACTTGTTCGATTATACTATTATTTAAATTAAACAACAAAGCGTCATCTTTAAACAAGCGACTTAACTTTCTTGTAAGTGCTACTCTAAACAATGACTTTGCATATAAATTTCCTGATAACGGAATTTCCAAAAGCGAAAAAGAAGCAAATATCATACTTAACCACATTGTTAAACACTTTGAAAGACTTGCAACCTATGCCCGTCAAAATGAACAATTTATGAAACTGGTAATAGACATGGTCGAAATAGGAATAATCGTTGCTGACAATAAAGGAAATATAAAACATATAAACAAAGCGGCTTTAAATTTACTATCAATTCCTGTTATGACAAACATCTGCCAAATGAAAAATACTGCTGACCTCTCTATAAATAAGACAGAAGCAACACTAAACAATATCACACATACAATATACACTATAACCGATATTCGCAAATCAATACAAACGGCAGAAGTAGAATCCTGGGAAAAACTCACAAGAGTCCTAACTCATGAGATAATGAACTCCCTTACCCCTATAAACTCAATGGCTAAATCGCTTTCCCAATACAGCACACCAGACGAATTGAAAGAATCCTTAGAAATTATTGCCGATAGTGCCGAGTCGCTGACAACCTTTGTAAAAAACTTCCGCAAATTCTCAATTCTTCCAGAACCAAAATTCAAAGTATTCTATCTGAAACCTTTTCTAAATACAACTATTTCATTAAGCAAGAACCAAGAATCCGCAACGAACATAAATTTTGAATTATCTGTTTTCCCTCCAGAGACAATGGTTTGCTCTGACGAATCAATGCTAAATCTTGTAATTATAAACATAATTAAAAATGCTATCGAAGCAAATCCTAATACAATTGGAATATCTTCAAGAATATGCGATGATGAAACAATTGAAATATCCATATATAATGATGGAGTATTAATTCCAGACAATATACTCCCTCAAATCTTCACTCCATTTTTTACAACTCGCAATGATGGTAGCGGTATTGGATTGAGCCTTTCAAAACGCATTATATCCCACCTTGGAGGGACACTAACACTTTCTTCAAGACCTATTACAAAATTTATAATAAGACTGTAAAATCAATGGGCTATTTAAAATCCTAAAATAAAAAAAAGGTGCTTCTAAATGAAACACCTTAGTGACTCCGACAGGATTCAAACCTGTAACCTTCTGATCCGTAGTCAGATGCTCTATTCAGTTAAGCTACGGAGCCGTTAAAAACATTATGAATGGTGATCCCGACAGGATTCAAACCTGTAACCTTCTGATCCGTAGTCAGATGCTCTATTCAGTTAAGCTACGGGACCATTAAAAAGTGACTCCGACAGGATTCAAACCTGTAACCTTCTGATCCGTAGTCAGATGCTCTATTCAGTTAAGCTACGGAGCCTTTTCAATTGCGACTGCAAAGTTAATACTTTTATTTGGAATAACAATACTCTAAGGCAATTTTTTTATTAAAAATAATTCTGAAAGTATCATAAAAACCGACAATCATCCGAATATCAACAAAATACATAACAATAATTTTCAAACCCAAAATGTGGCATTATCTTAATAATGCAGATAATCCTTTTGTCAATACAGTGCCCCGACTATATATCACACCTAACTAACAGAGGCTGCATCTCGCTGACGCAGCCCCTAACTATAACCTATTGTTAATACAATAACTAATCTTTTTTAATAAAGTTCCAAACTCCAGCACTCAAAGCAGCGCCAACAACAGGAGCAACGATGAACAACCACAATTGAGAAAGAGCAGCACCACCCTCAAACAAAGCCGGACCTATTGAACGAGCCGGGTTTACTGAGGTTCCTGTAATTGGAATACATACAATGTGTACAAGAACAAGAGTCAAGCCAATAGCAAGACCAGCAAAATTGCCTGCTCCCTTCTTTTCATCTGTTGTTCCCAAAACTACCAAAACAAAGATAAACGTAAATACCGCTTCAGCAATAAACGCTTGCAAGCATTTCACCATCTCCAAGAATTGGCGCCTGTAGCTGTTACGCCTCCACTTTCCCCTGTTGAAACAAGAGCATAAAGAATAGCAGAACCGAGGATTGCACCAATAACCTGGAAAACGATATACATCGCCGTATCCTTCATATTCATTCTACCAGACAAATAGACGCCTAATGTGATAGCAGGATTAATATGGCAACCTGAAATACCGCCGATTGTGTAAGCCATTGCAACAACAGCAAGACCAAACGCTAACGCAACTCCCAATGTTCCTACACCGGCACCTACTGCACCTGCTACATTACCAGCAAATACTGCACTTCCGCAGCCCATTAGTACAAGTACCATTGTACCAATCATTTCTGACAAATACTTTTTCATAACATGAATTTTAAGTTAATTTGATAGGTTTACTTTGCAAATGTAATTTATTTTTGAGAAAAAACGAAAAATACAACAAAGAAATCACCCGTTTCTAAACAGACTCATAAATAAATCGGATTTTTATCTGATATTACATTGTTTTTTTACTACCTTAGCAAAAAATAATCCAGTAATGAGTGCTATTAAAAATATGCTGACATTTATCAGCGAACTAAAATGCAACAACGACCGCGAATGGTTTGCGGACAACAAGGAAAGATACCAAAGCATCCGACTGGCATGCCTTAACGAAATTAATATCCTTATCCAAAAAATCTGCAAATTCGACAAGGGGCTAATGGGGCTTTCTGCAGAAGACTGTATTTACAGAATTTATCGCGACATCCGTTTTTCTCAAAACAAGCAACCGTTCAAGACCCACTTTGGAGTAGTTCTCGGTCCAAAAGGGAAAAAGACAAAAAATGCTGCATACTATATCCATATAGAACCCGGATGCTGCGCTGTTTTCTCTGGAGTATGGTTTCCTGAAAATGACATTCTCAAAGCTCTGCGAAATGACATTGATGCGGGAATGGAAGAATTTCTTGAAATTCTTAATGAACCGAAATTCAAAAAATACTACCCAAGTCTCGTTGGCGATAGTTTGAAAACACTGCCAAAAGGCTTTCCAAAGGACTACCCTCACCCGGAAATTATCAAAATGAAAGAATTTCTGATTTCAAAAAGCCTTGATGATGACTTTTTCAATTCCGAAAACTGGACAAGCAACATTATCAAATATCTCGAAACCGCTAAACCATTCAACGATTTTCTAAATTATACATTTGAAGAAATGCACAGTACATATTAATCTGTGCAAACAATTACAACAAACTGCACAAAACAAACAAAAATGAGCAAAAATTTATACACACTTAACCCACTAATGTGCGAAAAATTAAATAGTTATAAAATCTTAGAAAAGGTTTAGTAAATTAAAAGATTTAATTAATTTTGTAATAGCATAAAACAAAAACAATTATTATGGCAAAAATAAGAGGTGCTGTTGTTGTCGATGAGGAAAGATGCAAAGGTTGCAATCTATGTGTCGTTGCATGCCCTACAGACACACTAAATCTACAGCATAAGGAAGTAAATAACCGTGGCTACCACTTCGCATACATGGAAAAACCTGAATCATGCATTGGCTGTTCAAGTTGTGCATTAGTATGTCCGGATTCATGTATTGAAGTATATAAAGTTCGCGTTGATTAAATTTTAAATCTCGTAAATCCCAAATTTATGAAAGAAGAAGTACGATTGATGAAAGGTAATGAAGCCCTTGCACACGCAGCGATACGCTACGGAGCAGACGGTTACTTTGGTTACCCTATCACCCCACAATCAGAAGTTCTTGAAACTCTGATGGCTGAAAAGCCTTGGGAAACAACCGGAATGGTCGTTCTACAAGCAGAAAGTGAAATATCATCAATAAATATGGTTTATGGCGGTGCAGCAGCAGGCAAAGTCGTTTTCACATCATCATCAAGTCCAGGTATCAGTTTGATGCAAGAAGGAATGTCTTATTTAGCAGCAAGCGAACTTCCAGCACTTGTTATTAACGTAATGAGAGGAGGTCCTGGCCTTGGAACAATCCAACCGTCACAGGCTGACTATTTCCAAACAACAAAAGGTGGCGGACACGGCGACTACCGCCTAATCACCCTTGCTCCGTCATCAGTGCAAGAAATGTGCGACTTTGTTGGTCTTGGCTGGGATTTGGCTTTCAAATACAGAACCCCGGCTATCATCCTTGCTGACGGCGTTGTTGGCCAAATGATGGAAAAGGTTGTTTTGCCACCACAAAGACCAAGACTTACCGACGAAGAAGTAAGAAAAAAATGTCCATGGGCAACAACAGGCAAAGCAGGTGGCAGAAAAAGAAACGTTTGCACGTCATTGGAACTGGAACCAGACAAAATGGAGGTTAATAACGAACGCTTCCAACGAACATACAAACTAATCGAAGAAAACGAAGTTCGTTTTGAAGAAATAGGCACAGAAGACTGTGATTATCTTATTGTTGCATTCGGCTCTCTTGCCAGAATTAGCCAGAAAGCCGTTGAAATAGCAAGAAAGAAAGGAATCAAGATAGGCATCTTGCGACCAATCACCCTATGGCCGTTCCCAAAAGACGAAGTCAAAAGGCTTGCAGCTCGAGTTAAAGGCATTCTCGTCGTTGAACTAAACGCAGGACAAATGATTGAAGACGTCAAATTATCAGCAAATAATAACAATATCAAGATTGAGCATTTTGGAAGACTCGGAGGTATTGTCCCAACTCCTGATGAAATTCTCGACGCCTTCAAGAGCAAGATAATCGAAGGATAACCCTTAAACCGAAAGAAAATGGACATCAACGATATTATAAAACCTGAGAACAAGGTATATAAAAGACCATCACTACTAACGGACAACCACATGCACTATTGCCCGGGATGTAGTCATGGCGTTGTTCACAAATTAGTTGCAGAACTTATTGAAGAAATGGGTTTGGAAGAAAAGGCAGTTGGCGTTGCTCCTGTTGGTTGTGCTGTATTCGCATACAACTATATTGACATTGACTGGATTGAAGCAGCACACGGTCGCGCTCCAGCAATTGCAACTGCGGTAAGCCGACTTAACCCACAGAACCTTGTATTCACATATCAAGGCGACGGTGACTTGGCTGCTATCGGAACTTGCGAAACAATACACGCTGCAAACAGAGGTGAAAACATTACTATCATCTTTATAAACAACGCAATCTACGGTATGACAGGAGGTCAAATGGCACCAACAACATTGCTCGGGATGAAGACTTCCACAACACCATACGGCAGAACTGCTGAATTGAACGGTTATCCTTTGGCAATAACAAACCTTCTTGCTCAACTTGACGGCACTTGCTACGTTACACGCCAAAGCGTTCATACTCCTGGCGCTGTTAGAAAAGCAAAAGCCGCTATCAAAAAGGCATTCCAAAACAGCCTTGATAAAAAGGGAACATCTGTAGTTGAGATTGTCAGCACTTGTAACTCTGGTTGGAAAATGTCACCGACTGACTCTAACAACTGGATGGCGGAACACATGTTTGAAAAATACCCATTAGGAGACCTAAAGAACGAATAATATGAAAGAAGAAATAATTATAGCAGGTTTTGGCGGACAAGGCGTATTGTCAATGGGTAAGATATTGGCATACTCAGGCTTGATGGAAGACAAAGAAATCACATGGATGCCAGCATACGGTCCAGAGCAGCGTGGTGGCACTGCAAACGTTACTGTTATCATCAGCGACGAAAAAATAAGTTCGCCTATACTAAACAAATACGATATTGCTATTGTTTTAAACCAACAGAGCCTTGACAAATTCGAATCAAAGGTAAAGCCCGGCGGTATTCTTCTATACGACAACTATGGCATTCACCGTGCTCCGGAAAGAACTGACATTAGAGTATATAATGTCAATGCCATGGAAGCTTCGTTTGAAATGAAGAACAGCAAGGCATATAACATGATTATTTTGGGGGCATTGCTTAAAGTCTGCCCTATGGTTACCTTAGAAAGCGTACTGGCAGGTTTAAAGAAATCACTGCCTGAGCGTCATCACAAATTGATTCCTATGAATGAGGAAGCAATTAAGAAAGGAATGACACTTATTGAAGAATAATAAATAACTCGCACACAAAGTGACCGGAACCGACTCCAAGTCGGCTCCTATGACATGAGTATAACAGGGGATGCTCCATTTATTTGGCTCATCCCCTTTCTATAGATATAAAATGAAAACGATAGGAATAATTTCCGACACCCACGGCTACTGGGATACAAGATTTGAGAAATATTTCGCTGAATGCGATGAAATTTGGCATGCAGGTGACATTGGTTCTAATGAAGTTATCGACAAACTATCCGCATTAGCACCACTAATCGCCGTTGCCGGTAATATCGACGACTCCAACACACGCCGTAAATTTGGAACAATAAGGCAATGGGAAACCGATGGAGTTAAGGTTATCATGACACATATCGGCGGATATCCAGGCAAATATGCTCCAGGAATAAAATTCAAATTAGAAGTAAACAGACCAAACATCTTCATATCAGGTCACAGCCATATTCTAAAAGTTATATTCGACCGAGAATTAGGTCTGCTTCACATCAACCCCGGCGCAGCAGGTGTATATGGCTGGCAGGCTGTCAGAACGCTTATCAGGCTAAAAATTGACAAAGGTGAAATAAAAGACCTTGAAGTTATAGAACTTGCAAAGGATTTCAAAAACGACGAAAACGCAAAATAACCCATGACAGGCATAAAAAAAGCGGATAAGTCGTCTGACTTATCCGCCTATTTTATCTATTCTCAAAGATTATGCTTCGTGAATAGCTTCGCTTGGGCAGTTTTCAGCACAAGTACCACAGCTGATACATACATCTGGATCGATAACATAGATATCACCTTCAGAGATAGCCTCTACTGGGCAAGCTGCTGCACATGTTCCACAAGCAACACAATTGTCTTCAATTACGTAAGCCATTTTTTTCAGATTTAATTTGTTAAACGTTTAATACGACAAAGATAATAATTAAAATTCTGAATAAAAAACAGGTTGAATATATTTTACAACAAAATTTTTTATAACTAACTGAAACCAAACCTCAAGAAAGACCTTATTTGGAATAGTTACAATTAGCAATGCCATTTTTATCTTTCAACTATTATTTATAATTTTGCCTCTAAATAATTATTCTATATGTCAGCATTATTCAGCATAATAACCATCACATATAATGCGGAAAAGGAACTTCCCGCAACATTAGATAGCGTTAAGATGCAGTCGTTCAGCGATTTTGAGCATCTCATCATCGACGGAAAGTCAAGGGACAATACAGTTAAAATAGCCCAAGTCAGTGGCATTGCATCTATGAAAATATTATCTGAAAAGGACAAAGGTCTGTATGACGCAATGAATAAAGGCATTAAGACAGCAACTGGAAAGTACCTTATCTTCCTTAATGCTGGCGACGCTTTCCATGCTCCAAACACCTTGGAAATTCTTGCTAATGCTGCTAAATCCGTCCCTGATATTATCTATGGACAAACTCAATTAGTTGATACTAATAGGAATTTTGTTGCAATGCGACACCTTACAGCCCCAAATAATCTGACTTTCGATTCTTTCAAAAAAGGTATGCTGGTATGCCACCAGGCTTTCATTGTCAAGCGGAAGTTGGCTGAGCAATACGACCTGTCTTATCGCTTCTCAGCAGACTACGAATGGTGCTTAAGATGCTTAAAGAAAATGAAAAGCAATGCTTTCATCGACAATATTATCATCGACTACCTTACTGACGGTCTGACGGATAAAAACATGAAAGCATCACTAAAAGAAAGGTATCAAATAATGTGTAAATACTACGGAACGATACCAACTGCCATTAGGCATATCGGTTTTCTTTCCCGATTCGCATGGCGAAAAATCAAGAAACACTAATGTTACATGGTTTTCAAATCAACCATTATGAGCATTAGCACAGATAAATCAGACAACTCAAAGAAAGACAATAATTCTTAATACCTTTGCAGAATTATGAAAAAGTTACTTACTGAAAACAGATTAACAAGCACACCATACTTAGGTGCTTTTATACTAATTATTGCTATTCTGCTGACTCTTCCGTGGTTAGGATTAGGGCATTTTTATACTCGTGGTGAGCCTCGCGAAGCGTTGGTAGCTGTTGCTATGATGGACCAGGGAAACTACATACTCCCCTTCTTCCAAGGCGATTTTGCTTTCAAACCGCCAATGCTACACTGGCTAATATCTCTATTCTCATTACCACAAGGATACGTTTCTGAGTATTCCGCAAGGTTCCCCTCTGCCCTTGCAGAAATTCTTATGGCATTTGCATTTTTCACATTCTACGCAAAGCGCACCAACCCAAAACGCTCATTTTTGGCAACTCTCCTAATGCTCACATGCTTTGAGGTGCATCGTGCAGCAATGACTTGCCGCGTTGACATGGTTTTGATGGCGTTTACCGTTGGCGAAATTATGGCTCTTTACAAATGGTATGAGGCTTGAAAGGTTTGCCAATATTAGCATCGGTTCTCGCTTCTGGTGCTATCCTTACCAAAGGACCTGTCGGAGTTATCCTACCTGCATTCGCACTAACTGTTTTCCTTGCCATAAATAAAGTTGGCTTCTGGAAAATCTTTTGGTCTTTGACGAAACTGACAATTCTCTCATCTATTTTACCAGCGATGTGGTATATCGCAGCATACGCACAGGGAGGAGAAAAATTCTTGAACCTTGTTATTGAAGAAAATTTCGGCAGATTCCTTGGTAAAATGTCATACGAAAGTCACGAGCACGGACCTTTGTTTACAATACCAATGCTACTGTCTGGGCTTATCCCTTTCACTCTAATATTACTATTCGGACTTTTTACAGTCAAATTCAGTAAAATCAGGATAAACAAAACTGCAATATCAAGAACATGGGATAAAATCAAGTCAATGGACAAGGTTCACCTATTTGCTCTCGTAACTGCAGTTTGTATCTTCATTTTCTACTGCATTCCTAAGAGCAAACGCAGCGTATATCTGCTGCCAATGTATCCTTTGTAGCTATTTTAATGGTTGAATACATTATATACTTATACAAGGAGCAAAGGCGCGTTCTCAAATCATATTCTATACTGATTGCCTGGCTTGCATCAATCTATAGCATTATACTTATCGCAATCCAGTTTATTGATATCGACTTCCTTGGAACATCACGCTCCCAAAGACGATTGGGCTACCAATTAGCAGAATTGCAGAATTTTGAGATTAATGCATACTATCTGTCTATGACTCTTCTGCCTTTGGCTTCTGTTATTGCTATTTATATCTTCAGAAGGAGCAAATATGCATTCATAAGTGCTGTTTTCGTCCCTTGGACTATGATGACTATCACACTTGATGCAATAATCAACCCCGCATTAAAAAACTGCGTTCCTGACTATTACTTTGCTGAGGGAATAAAAAAGTTGGATTACGACGGCAGAATATATTTTTACTGTCCTGCAAACGAATGGGAAGAAAACATATTTACCGTTGATTATTATCTGAATAACAGAACAAAAGAATTTTCATATAAAATGGACTTGCCTAAAAGCGGATACATTTTGGTCAAGGAAGGTAATATAGAGAAACTTAATAAAGAACTTGAAGGCGTAAAACTCATAGAAACCACAAGAACTGCCAACGAATTTACTTCTTTCAGAGGCAACTGCATGCTCTTCAAATTCTCAAAAGAATAAAGTTTTTATCACCAAATTACTAAACGAAAAAAGAGAAAAGACAAAATAAATTGGTCTTTTCTCTTTTTTCTACCCGTACATTGCACTAATTTTGTAAAAAACATTTACTGCTTTGGAAAATTTCACACCAGAACTAATAGAATTGCTTGATACGGAAGCACACCGTATCAATAATATTGACTTTATATCAAAGGACCCCGTTCAATTTCCACGGAGGTTCAACAACATACGCGACATTGAAATAGTTGCATTCCTATCTGCAACCATCGCATGGGGAAACCGCAAAATGATTTGTAACAACTGTGAAAAGATGCTCAAACTGATGGACTACCAACCATATAACTACATCTCAGATAGCGGTTATGAAGACTTGGGCGAGCGGTTCAATATTCACAGGACCTTCTTCTCTGATGACTTCACCCATTTTCTAAAGGGTTTAAAACTCATATACGACAATTACGGAACCATAAACGATTTCGCTAAAAGCAAGAATATTTATGAAAGCGAAACTCCTTCATGGCTACTTGCCGATGAAATGAGAAAAGCATTCGAAGAGGCAAACGGGGAGCCAAATTCACGATGCATTCCAGGCAATACTGATAAAACGGCTTTAAAAAGAATCAATATGGCTTTGCGATGGCTTGTTCGTACCGACGGAATTGTTGATATGGGAGTTTGGGACTGCGTAAAGCCATCACAGTTATTCATTCCTCTTGACGTTCACGTTGGAAACACCGCCCGCAAATTAGGTTTGCTGCAACGAAGGTCAAACGATAAGCAAGCAACAATTCTACTTACCGAGCAACTCCGCAAATTCAATCCAGAAGACCCTGTTATTTATGATTATGCTCTCTTCGGATTGGGTATTTCCGGAAAACTTAACGAAGAATGATATGAATTACAAAATTACATATAATAACGGTCAATCTTTTTGCGTTCCCCTTCCAGCTTCGAAGAGTATTACCAACAGAATGCTAATTATTCAGGCTTTATCAGGAGAGAAAGGCTGTCTGCAAAACATTGCCAAATGTGATGATACAGACGCCATGCTGAAAGCATTTTCCGATTATGATAATGGACAAAACCTGATTAACATCGGTGCAGCAGGAACAGCAATGCGCTTTCTTACGGCATATTTTGCTCTAAAGGCTGAAAGGAGAATAACCCTTGACGGGTCGGAAAGAATGAGACAAAGACCTATTAAGGAGTTAGTCGATACCTTAAAGGCATGTGGAGCAGATATCGAATATATTTCTATAAACGACAAAAAGAACAATACATGTCCACCTCTAAAGATAAAGGGCAAACAACTAAAAGCAGAAACGATAGAAATTAACGGCAATATAAGTTCTCAATATATTTCCGCTATAATGATGATTTCCCCATACCTGAAGGGTGGTGCAAAAATCAAGATTATCGGAGAATCGGTATCACGACCATATATAGAAATGACTGCCTCCCTAATGAACAAGTTCGGTGCAAAAGTAACACTAAAAGACTCCGAAATAATTATAGAAGAAGGGAAATACAGTAATGTAAATATCACTGTTGAAAGTGATTGGTCCGCAGCAAGTTATTGGTATGAAATAAAATCAATTATACCAAATCTTGAGATAGTTCTTATTGGTCTTAATAAATGCAGCGACCAGGGAGACAGCCACATCGCTGAATATTTCACCAAACTTGGTGTAACAACCACTTTTACCGAAAAAGGGGTTGCTCTGGGATATGATGAAACAAAGGTTACTGACACTCTAACTATTGACCTTGCAGACCAACCAGACCTCGCACAAACTTTTGCCGTCACTGCGTGCTTAAAAGGTATTCCTTTTAAAATCACAGGTCTTAGCACTTTAAAAATCAAAGAAACAGACCGTATGGCTGCACTAATTAGCGAATTGGCGAAACTGGGTTACAGAATAACAGAAGTTGACAACTCCTCCTTAATATGGGACGGAAGCACTATACCAACAAACAAAAAAATAGAAATAGAAACATATAAGGACCACAGAATGGCAATGGCATTTGCTCCAGCAGCAAAATTTTTACCCGGCATAACAATACTCGATGCGGGAGAGTGGTTTCAAAATCATACCCGGAATACTGGAAACATCTGCAAAAAATTGGCTTTAAAATGGAGGAATAATAATGAAAGGAGCATTAATTATACTGGCAATAACCTGCATTACGGGTTTTATACTTTACATTTTCCATAAGATTTCGGAAAAGAAGCAAGAGGGGAAAGAATCCGAAATTCAAGAAGAAGAGCCAAAAGAAGAAGAATGCTGTGGGATGCACCTAACTTGCGAAAAAGACACATTGATAACCACCTCAACAGAAATAATATATTATGATGATGAGGAACTGGACCAATGGGCAGGGACAAAACCAGAAGAATATAGCGAAGAACAGATAGAGCATTTTCGAGACATTCTTCTCACCCTACTTCCTGAAGACATTGCTGGATGGGCTAAGTCTCTAAAACTGCGAAACATCGCTCTACCTACCGTTGTACGCGATGAACTGATAATGATCGTTCAAGAGGCTCGCGAGGAAAAAACTAAAAGAGAGATTGAACAATAACTGCATCCATACCTAACACAGCAATTCCAATCACCGCATAAAGGATGCGGGCAATAGTCCTGCTAAATGTTCCAGTCAGCAATTTTGCATTTGAACTATTGAAAAACCAATCCCAATTAAAAATTGCAGCCAGCAGCGAAAGCATGCCGGCTACAAAAAATAATATACAGATAAATATCGTTGCAATAACCATAGCCCTATTCTGGAAGAGTTACAGAGATTACTCGCGTATCATCATCTTCAACAGTTACATGAACTGCAACAGTATCTGCCGGCAACAAATTCTCTATTCTCTCCGGCCATTCAATAAGGCATAGCGCTCCTGAATCAAAATAATCCTCAACGCCAATATCGCATGCTTCATCTTCATTTTCAAGACGATAGCAATCAAAATGGTAAATCAATTCGGCTGTTGACTCCGAGCGATACTCATTAATAATAGAAAATGATGGAGAATTGGTAATATCCTCAACGCCAAGCACCTCACATAAAGCATTGATAAAAGTTGTCTTTCCTGCTCCCATATTGCCGTAAAAGGCAAAAACAGTATAGTCTCCCATCTCTTCGACAAATTCCTTTGCCGCCTCATGGATATTCTCCAATGATGTAATTCTTATTGATTTCATACTTCTCTTTTAATTATTACAAAAGTAAGTATTTTATCTGAAATTTTGTCTATTGGGAGAAAATTATCGGCAAAAAGTTTACTATTATTGTTTTGTTTTATAGAATTTACTTATCTTTGGAATACAAAGGTTGCGGTTAGTTTATAACAGTAAATATAACGACAAACGCACCTTTACTATATTAATCATTATGAAGAAAATAATACTTACATTAGCCCTCGCAGTAACTGCATTATCAGTTTTTGCTGCAGAATTTGTCGATAAGTCGGCATCATCAAAAGTAATCTCCTTTGGAGTAAGATTTGGTTATAACACTTCCGGACAACACGCTTCTCTCAATGGACTGCCAGGGAAAAAAGATTTTGACTGGGGTTCAGGATGGACTGCTGGTGCCGTTATTGACTTAAACGTTAGAAACTACTTTTCAATACAACCGGGTATCTTTTATGAAAACCGTAGTTTTGACTACTCTATCATTGATAGCAACCGAAATACACAATCTCTTAACAACACTCTCGGACATGCACGATTTAACTCGTTTACTATTCCTGTCCTCGCCTCTTTCAAATTCAACATATCAAACGCTATGCAATGGGTTGCTGAAGCAGGTCCATACTTCGCTTTTGGATTAGGAGGAGATGAAGATATTGAAGAAATTTCAACTTTAGTTTCAAGTTCTCCAGATACTCCAAGTTCGTATAAATATCAAACATACAAACGCGACTACTACGGTGATGACAGCGAATGGCAACACAAAAAATTCCATTGGGGTCTGAAAATCGGTACCGGTTTGAAGTTCCTCCGCAATTTTTCTGCCATGATACACTACCAAATGGGACTTAAAAACATATCCAAGCACCCAGACTGGTCTGTTAAAGAAAGAAACTTCTCTGTTTCTCTTGGATACGATTTTTAATTCAAAGACATAAAAACAATCACTAAGGGGTTGTGTCAAAATGCAAATTTTGATGCAACCTTTTTTAGGTGCCTTAGATTTAACAAAAGTCAAAATACCCAAACACAATAAAACAGGCATATTTGCGTTATTTATTAATGAATTCTAAAAATTAGGAATCGACCTAAAAAACAATTGACTACACATGAAATTTTCATACAAGATATTGCTGCTTTTTACCGCAGTATTGGTACTATACGGTTGCCGTAGTGCAAAACTATCCGTTGCTGACGAGCAGTTCGCCAGAGGAGAATATTATAATGCGGCATCAACATACAAAAAGGTTTACAACAAACTACGGACCAAGGAAGAACGTCCTCAAAGAGGTATCGTTGCTTACCGAATGGGAAACTGTTACAGACTGATGAACAACTCATCACGCGCTGCCGCCGCTTTTCAAAACGCAATCAGATACAAATATCCTGACAGTACCGCTATTCTATATCTGGCACAGTCGCTGCACAAGCAGGGAAAATATGTTGCAGCAAAAAAGGCTTATGAGGAATATTCCGCACTCAATCCGACTGACACCTTAGCACTTATAGGTATTGAGGGTTGCAATAATGCAATCAAATGGAAAGAAGCTCCAACGAGGTACGAGGTAAAGACTGCAAAGCTGTTCAACTCTCGCAGATCTGACTTCTGCCCAATGCTTTACGGCTCTGATTATGACCAAATCTACATTACATCAACAACCGAAAAAGCCATGGGCGACAAAAAAAGTGAAATTACCGGCATGAAAAATGCCGACCTTTTTGTTGCAAAGAAAAATGAACGCGGAGAATGGGAAAGACCGGAACCTCTTGAAGGGGATTTTAACACAGAATTTGATGAAGGTATAGTATCATTCTCCCCAGACGGTCAAACAATGTACCTAACCAAAGCAAGACGCGACCCAAACGTCTCCACTTCGGTAGAAATATATACTTCAACTCGCTCTGACGCACAATGGAGTGCTCCTCAAAAATTTGAAGTTATTCCAGATACACTCTCTACATTCGGTCACCCTGCTGTTTCGCATGATGGCGAATACCTTTATTTTGTAAGCAACATGCCTGGCGGATATGGAGGTAAGGATATCTGGAGAATATCACTAAAAGAAAGACAGGGTAGTCTTTTAAACCTTGGTCCTGACATTAACACGGCTGGCGACGAGGATTTTCCGTATGTCCGTAATGACGGCACCCTATATTTTTCTTCCGACGGTCACTCAGGAATGGGCGGACTTGACATTTTCAAGGCCATCCCGCTTGAAAATAACCGCTGGCAAATAGAAAATATGAGAAATCCTATCAATTCGGCAGGAGACGATTTCGGCATAACATTTGCCAATGGTGAAAATGGTTATTTCTCATCAAACCGCGGTGACGCAAGAGGCTATGACCATATATTCAGTTTCGCATATAATCCTGTTAAGGTAACTATTGAAGGAACAGTACTCGATAAGGATGAGGAACCTGTCAAAAACGCAATTATCCGTATTGTCGGTAATGACGGCACAATCCAGAAGGAAGTTGCCCGCGATGACGGTTCTTTCAAATTCTCTCTTCAAAGAGGCGTTAAATACGTTATGCTTGCAGGTGCGAAAGGATACCTTAACCAGCGTCAGGAATTTGAGTCTGACACTACTCAAGAAGACGCAAACTATTGGGTTGACTTTATCCTGCCAGCAATAAACAAGCCTTCGCTTATCGAAAATGTTTTCTACGATTTCGACAAAGCAGACTTGCGCCCGGAAACAAAAACAGCCCTCGATGAATTGGTGGTTATTCTAAACGAAAACCCGAATGTAACCATTGAAATGGCTTCACATACCGACAGATGGGGTTCTGACAAATACAATAACGAATTGTCACAGCGTCGCGCTCAATCGGTTATTGACTACCTTATTTCCAAAGGTATCAATAAGGAGCGACTACAACCTCACGGATATGGCAAGACGAAGCCTAAAACAATAACAAAGCGCTTGGCAAAACTTTATCCTCAATTCAAGGAAGGTACTTTACTTGATGAAAAATTCATCAACACACTTTCGGAAGAAGACCAGGATGCGGCAGACCAAATCAACCGAAGAACGGAATTCCAAGTACTTTCGCTAACATTCCAAATGAACTAAAATGGAAGAAGATATCAGGTTTATGCAATTTGCCATTGCTCAAGCAAAGGCGGCGGAAGCAGCGGGTGAAGTGCCCATTGGAGCAGTGATAGTATGCAACGGCAGAATAATAGCAAGGGCACACAACCTTACAGAAACCCTTACCGACGTTACTGCCCATGCTGAAATGCAAGCCATAACGTCTGCAGCGGCAAATCTCGGAGGAAAATATCTAACGGACTGCACCTTATACGTAACTATCGAACCTTGCCTAATGTGTGCTGGTGCCTTGGCTTGGAGCCAGATAAAAAGGATAGTATATGGTGCTGACGATGACAAACGGGGATTTCACACATACTGCCAATCTCCGTTCCACCCAAAAACCACTATAACAAAAGGCATTTTGGCTGAAGAATGTGCAACTCTTGTCAAAGAGTTCTTTAAAAAGAAAAGATAGTTGCTATTTCGGCAACCATCTTTCCAATTCTTCTAAACTTATTCCTTTTTGCTCTGCATAACGCTTTCGCTGGTCATCGCAAATCTTTTTCAAAATAAAATACCGCGAATCAGCATGAGAGATATATAATCCCATAACCGAAGATGCTGGCTTCAATGCCCCATTTTCGGTTATTTGCATTCCTAATTCCTTTGTACCGCCAAGTACTTCATTAATAACAAAGACCGAAGACTGGTCGGGCAATGACGGATAACCTGCTGCTGGGCGTATGCCAACATATTTTTCAGCGAGAGTATCTGAAACCGCTAAATCTGTTCTATCATATCCCCAATATTGCTCTCTAACAGCCTTATGGAGATATTCAGCAGATGCCTCTACAAGTCTGTCGGCAAGCGACTGATACAAAAGAAACTTAAACTCGTCTTTTTCTTTATAAGACTCAACTATTTGGGTTATCCTCTCACCTATTGTAACAGCAAATGCACCTACATAGTCAGATGATGGCGAAACGAAATCGGCAAGCGACCAGCACTCTCCTTTGGCATTGACATACTGCTGACGCAGTACTGGCAAAACGATATCATTTCCATCTATCTCAAAAGATATAGAATCATCCCCTACAGATTTTGCTTTTCTGAATGCAATTTTAGCAGATATTGAATCATCTGCTTCGCGAACAAGTCTCGCAATTGCCACACGAGCATCTTTCAACAAATCCATAGCCTGCATAGTTGCCGCTATTCTTTCCGGTTTCTGTGCGGCAATCCACTGTGCCTGACAATGTCCACAACCTTTTATCTCTGCCAATTCTGCAAACGACGCATCAAGATTCCATACTGGGAAAAACGCTCTCCAATTAATATAGTCAACAACAGTAGAAATATTTATAGCCATCTCCCTTTCACCAACAAACTGCGGCTCTACGGGTTTATAGTTCTCCCAATCAATTTTATGCTTTCGTCCAATCGCTTCAGCAAGAGTAACTGATTGACTTTCCTTACCAGAGAAATATTCCTGTCTCAAGAGGTTCTGTTCGGACTTTATTTCATTGGCAATGCCATCGGCATCAAGCAGTCTGTGAGCTACGGAAGTCATCTCTGCTGCATCGCGGGTGTAGGCAACGATACCAGAATACTCTGGCGCAATCTTTACTGCAGTATGAACTGCTGAAGCTGTTGCTCCACCAACCATCAAAGGTATGCTCAACCCCCTTTCTTCTGCAAGGCGCGCAACATTGCACATCTCATCAAGCGACGGTGTTATAAGTCCGCTAAGCCCTATAATATCTGCCTTTTCCTCTATAGCCCTATCAATGATAACATCGGAAGGAACCATTACCCCAAGGTCTATAACATTGAATCCGTTGCAACGGAGAACAACATCAACGATATTCTTTCCAATATCATGGACGTCTCCCTTTACGGTTGCCATAATGATTTTACCAGAATATTTCTGTCCCGACGCCTCTTCTTTCTCCATCAACGGTTGCAGATAGGAAACCGCATCCTTCATTATCTTGGCACTTTTAACGACCTGCGGCAGAAATAATTCACCATTGGCAAATAATCTTCCAACCTCATTCATTCCAGACATTAGCGGTCCCTCGATTATTTCGACTGCTGTTGTATATTCCTTTACTGCAACTGCAAGCAAGCGTCTCAACAAGGTCACCTCTGCCCTTCACAAGCATTTTTATGATTTTATCATCATTGCTTAGGCTTTCTTCACTATCTATTGAAGCAGCAATATCGCTCGTTTTCTTGTCTTTTTGTCTGTGATGCAAGTGCTATCAGCTTCTCGGTAGCATCCTCCTCTCGACAAAAAATAACATTTTCTATAGCAGTTCTGACATCTTCAGGTATCTGCGAATAAGGTGCCAGTGCGGCTGCATTAACGATAGCCATATCCATGCCAACGGCTATTGCATGATAAAGGAAGACCGTATGCATCGCCTCTCGAATATAGTTGTTTCCTCTGAAAGAGAACGACAGGTTGCTAATACCACCGCTCACCTTTGCTCCAGGCAGATTCTCCTTTATCCACTTAGTTGCCTTAATGAAATCAAGTGCATAGCGGTTATGCTCCTCTATTCCTGTCGCTATAGCCAATACGTTCGGATCAAAAATTATATCATGCCCTTTGAAACCAACTTCAGTTGTCAATATATCATAAGCACGGCTGCAAATCTCTATTTTGCGCTCGTATGTATCTGCCTGACCTGATTCGTCGAAAGCCATAACAACGACGGCTGCTCCCATATTGAGAATTTCTTTTGCTTCTTTGACAAACGCCTCTTTTCCGCCTTTCAGACTGATTGAATTAACTATCCCCTTACCTTGCAAACACTTCAAACCAGCCTTGATAACATTAGGTTTAGAGGAGTCTATCATAATCGGAACCTTTGCAATCTCCGGCTCTGCTGATAGCAAATTGAGAAATGTAACCATCTCTTTCTCAGCATCAAGCATCGCATCATCCATATTGATATCAAGAATCTGCGCACCTGCTTCTACCTGTTTCCTTGCAATGTCAAGAGCTTCGGAATAGTTTTTCTCTCCTATCAACCGCAAGAACTTGCGGCTGCCAGCAACGTTACAACGCTCACCAACATTGACAAAGTTACGCTCGCGGGAAACTATCAAGGAATCCATTCCCGACAATACTAAAGATTTGTTTCTTTCGTATATCTTTCTCGGTCTATACTTTTTAGCCTCTTCTGCAAGCATGCGGATATGCTCTGGCGTTGTTCCGCAACAACCGCCTACAATATTCACCAATCCGTCTGCCAACATTCGAGACACTTGTGCTGCCATAACCTCTGGTGTCTGATCATATTCGCCCAACTCATTTGGCAAACCAGCATTCGGATAGAATATTGTCGCCAAATTAGACATATCTGACAACTCATGCAACCATACCGACAAATGCTCCGCCCCAAAACCACAATTCAAGCCGATTGCAAGCGGATTGGCATAATCAACTGCAGCAACGAAAGCTGAAAGCGACTGACCGCTAAGTATTCTTCCATTGTCAGAAATTGTTGCCGAAAGAATTATTTCAACCTTTATGCTGCATTTCTCCATAGCCCTTTGGGCGGCTAACAATGCGGCTTTTGCATTCAACGTGTCAAAAACGGTTTCTATAAGGAACAAGTCAACGCCTCCTTCAAGCAAAGCAGTCATCTGCTCCTCGTATGTATCAGCAAGAGATTCAAAAGTAATGGCTGCTTCATCACCCATAGATGCCACCAACGATAATGACTTATTCGTTGGGCCAATACTTCCTGCAACCCAACCGCCTTTTTCATCAGCAACTTTGCGCGCAATCCTTGCTGCCTCTCGGTTGATTTCTCCTACATATTCTTCAAGGCCATAGTCCGCCAATGAGATAGCGTTAGCGTTGAATGAATTAGTCTCAATAATATCCGCACCGGCATCCTTGTATCTGCGGTGAATCATCTCTATTGATTCTGGTTTTGTTAAGACAAGAACGTCGTTGCAACCTTTTAGATTATTTTTATGAGAAGCGAATCTCTCTCCTCTAAAATCAAGTTCACTCAAACCCAATGATTGGATTTGAGTGCCCATAGCGCCATCAATGACAAGTATTTTGTCATTCAAAGCAGTCTTTATTTTATTATCAATCATTTATTCTGTTTTACCTGGATAAGCCTCAAGAGCCTTGCTAAGTACAAACAACGCTCTATTCAAATCTCTTTTATTCAAGACGTAAGCAATACGAACCTCATTAACGCCCAAGCCTGGAGTGGTATAGAAACCTGCAGCAGGTGCCATAAATACTGTCTCGCCCTCAAATTCAAAATCAGAAAGACACCACGCACAAAACTTCTCTGCATCATCTACCGGCAATTTTGCAACAGTATAGAAAGCCCCCATTGGTATTGGGGAATAAACACCCGGAATCATATTCAAACCGTCAATTAGGCATTTGCGTCGCTCAACATATTCATCGTATGTGTCTCGCAAATAATCTTCTGGAACGTCAAGCGATGCTTCTGCAACTACCTGACCTATCAATGGTGGACTCAAACGTGCCTGACAGAATTTCATTACCGCCTTACGAACCTTCTCATTCTTGGTAATCAACGCTCCAATTCTTATTCCGCACTCTGAATATCTCTTTGAGACAGAATCAATCAGCACAACGTTATCTTCTATCCCTTCCAAATGGCAAGCTGAAATATATGGAGAACCAGTGTAGATAAACTCACGGTAAACCTCATCTGAGAATAGGAACAGGTCATACTTCCTTACCATATCCCTAATCTGATTCATCTCGCGGCGGGTATATAGATAACCTGTCGGGTTATTCGGGTTACATATCAAAATGGCACGAGTTCTCTCATTAATGAGTTCTTCGAATTTCTCCACCTTCGGCAAAGAGAAACCCTCTTCTATTGTAGTCGTAACAGTTCTGATAACCGCACCCGCAGAGATAGCAAAAGCCATATAATTGGCATAAGCAGGCTCTGGAACGATAATCTCATCACCTGGATTCAGGCACGACAAGAACGCAAAAAGCACAGCCTCTGAACCGCCAGCAGTTACAATAATATCATCTGCAGTCAGATTGATATTGAAACGCTCATAGTAGCCTACGAGTTTTTCCCTATAACTGCGGTAACCCGCACTTGGGCTATATTCCAAAATCCGTCTATCTATATTCTTGATTGCATCAAGAGCAACCTGAGGCGTTGGCAAATCAGGCTGTCCGATATTTAAATGATAAACATGCACTCCTCTCTTCTTGGCAGCATCTGACAACGGTGCCAATTTTCTAATAGGAGATTCAGGCATTTCCATCCCTCTTACTGATATTTGTGGCATTTGGGATTATAATTTTTAGTTAATATACTTGTTAAACTGTCATTATCCTCAAGACAAGGACGTTTTAAACTACAAAGTTACAACTTTCCGCCATAAAAAGCAAACCCGCAAAGCGCACACAACTACGCAATCCATTTGCGGATACAAATATCCGCCCCACCGCTTACAACCTTTATTTGTTTTCGTTTTGGCAATCAACCATTCAATCGTTGTCAACCATAAACTATTCATACCATAAATACTATCCCCCTATAATGATTAGTGGTTGCGTCAAAATGAAAATTTTGACGCAACCACTAATTAAATTTTATACTGACACTTTTACCAACCGCCACCGAGGGCTTTGTATAGGCGAACTAACGCAATCTGCTTGTCTCGCTTTGCGTTACTCAAACCAATCTGCGCATCAAAGTGACTACGCTGTGCATCAAGAACGTCAAGGTATCCGATAACGCCATTAATATACTGCAACTGAGCAAGTTTCATTGTTGCTTCTGATGACTTCTCCAACTGCAAACGCGACTCATATATTTCATCAATCTTGTTGAAATCAACTATCGCATTTCTGGCATCACGGAAAGCCCCCAAAACAACCTTCTCATAATTATAGCATTCCTGCTTATACGCAGCCTTCTTAGATTTCCACATTGCCCTATTCTTACCCATAGCAAAAAGCGGAGTCAAAAGTTTTGCACCCATATAGAAAATGGGAGATTTCAAGAAATCTGAAATTTCCCCACTTTCCAAACCATACTGTGCTGTTAGGGAAATCTTAGGAAACATATTAGTAAATGAAATACCAACGCTTGCATTTGCCGCCATAAGATTCAATTCAGCCTCTCTAACGTCTGGGCGACGCTCAAGCAAGGTTGACGGCAAGCCGACAGGCAAAAAATCTGGCAACGGAGCATCTTCCTGTAAAACAGAGCGTTCAATAACACTTGAAACTCTCCTGCAAGAAAAGCAATATCATTTTCCTTCAAAGATATCTTTCTTTCCAAATCCGGCACTAAAGTAGCGGTTCTTGCATACTCCAATTGAGCCTGCTGGTATGATGTTTCAGATGTCAAGCCACTTTCAAAACGCAATTTTGCAATTCTCATACCCTCTTGACGGGCATTGAGAGTTTGCTTAACAATTGCCAACTCATTGTCCAGAGCAACAAGTTCAAAATATGCTTGCGCAACATCTGCGATTATACTCATTCTAAGGGCATTCTGAGCCTCTACGCTCGCAAGAAACTGAGCCTTACTCTTATCCTTTGCCCATCTGAGGTTTCCCCACAAGTCAAGTTCCCAACTTACCGTTGCCTTAGCACCAAACTCTGGGTCTCCTTTATAGTTATCGCCTCCATAATTTGAACCTTCCTTATTTGCATATATGTTAGCGTCAAACTGTGGGAAGAGGTTAGCAAGGTCAATTCTCTTCAAAGCCGCCAATTCCTCAACACGAGCAGCGGCTTTCTTTATGTCCTTATTATTGTCAAGGGTCTTCCTTATCAACTTTTGGAGAATTGTATCCGAATAAACATCCCACCACTTGAGGTCTGCAATACAAGCCGAATCGCCTGCCAACTGCTTTTTACTCAAAGTCTCTGGCAGTTGCATTTCTGGTTTTTCAAACTTCTGTCCAACCTTACATGATGTAAAGAACATCAATACTAAAACAATATATATATATGATTGCTTCATCATTCTACTTTTTAAATTTTTTGACCACCTTAACTTTCTTCTTCATCTTATAGATTAACACAAAGAAGAACGGCACTAATAGTATTCCAAACACAACCGCAAAGATCATACCGAAGAAAACGCCTGTACCAATAGCCTGGCGACTCGCTGACCCTGGACCTGTTGCAATAACCATTGGCAACATACCAAGAATAAACGCAAGTGATGTCATAAGGATTGGGCGGAAGCGAAGTTGAGAAGCATGGATAGCCGCCTGAACAACATCAACACCCCTATCAACCTGCTCTTTGGCAAATTCCACAATTAGGATAGCATTCTTTGCTGCCAAACCTACGAGCATCACCAACCCAATTTGGAAATAGACGTCATTTTCCAATCCGCAAGCCAAGACCCCAAGATACGAACCTAACACAGCAACCGGCAATGAAATAAGTACGGCAACTGGAACCATCCAACTTTCATAAAGAGCAGCAAGGAAAAGGAATACGAAAAGGAATACAAGCGTTAAAACCATTGCTGTCTGACCTCCAGCCTGCTTTTCCTGATAGGATAAACCACTCCATTCAACTCCAATATTGTCTGGCAAATGATTTTCCGCAATCTCCTCCATTATACTCATTGCCTGACCGGAACTGTAGCCGTCAGCAGCCTCTCCACGTATAACTGCACTGTTAAACATATTGAAACGCTTGATACTACCCGGACCTGTTGTATATTGCGTTGTTCCTAATGAAGTCAACGGAATCATTGCTCCGCTTGAACTTCTTACAAAGAACAGGTTTATATTATCCTGATGCTCTCGATATGTTGATTCAGCCTGAATATATACACGATAAATACGGTTGAACATATTAAAGTCATTCACATAAACAGAACCAGTATAAGCCTTCATAGTAGAGAAAACGTCAGCCAAAGGAACTCCTGCAAACTTCACTTTATCCCTGTCAACGTCAAAGTACAACTGTGGAATTTCCGCTTGCAAAGATGATGACAAACCAGACAACTCCTTACGTTTAGACGCATAATACATTAAAGAATCGGTTGCCTGAACAAGATTGTCAAATGTTGCATCACCTCTTGCCTCCAACTGCATTTCAAAACCTCCGGAACTACCAAGACCAGGAATTACTGGTGGTGTTGAGAAATATGCCTTGCATTCAGGATATTCTTCGAATTCCTTCATAACAACCGCCATAACGTCTTCAACAGTCTGACCATCTCGGTCTTCCCATGGTTTTAGGATAACTGTCAATTCACTGCGAGCCTGACTACTACCAACACGAGGGCTACTACCGGCAACGCTCTGCACATAGTCAACGGCTGGATTCTTCATTAAGTAATCAACGGCACGCTCGGTTATAACCCTCGTTCTTTCCAATGTTGAACCTTCTGGCAACTCCAATTCAACCTTGAAATAACCTTGGTCTTCCATTGGCAAGAAACTTGTCGGAATAAAACGGTGTATTAGCATAATCGCAACAATAACAAGGCAAAAAGAGACCAATGTTCTTCTCGGATTCTTTATAATACGATTTATAATACCAATATACTTATTGTTACCAGTATTAAGCCATTCATTAATCTTTGTAAATACAATATTCTTCTTTTTATTCTTATCTATTGGTTTAAGAATAAGAGAACACATTACCGGGCTAAGCGTTAGAGCAACAACTGTTGACAACAATACTGAAACAACAATTGTTACAGTAAACTGCCTATATAACTGACCTGTAATGCCTCCAAGGAAACTAACTGGCACAAACACCGCTGCAAGAACGAGTGAGGTCGCAATAATCGCACCTGTCAAACCATCCATTGCCTTTTTTGTCGCCTCATAAGGAGGAAGGTTCTCCTCCTCCATTATTCTCTCAACGTTTTCGACAACAACAATCGCATCATCAACGACAATACCAATTGCCAATACCAAGCCAAGTAGAGTTAGAATATTCAACGAGAACCCAAAAATCAACATGAATCCGAAAGTACCAATCAATGAGATAGGAACGGCAACCAAAGGAATAACTGTTGCTCTCCAACTCTGCAATGAAAGGAATACAACTATAATAACGAGTACCAATGCCTCGAACAATGTCTTATATACTTCATGAATTGACTCCGAAATATAAGTTGTCATATCCGAAGGAATTTCATAACTCATTCCCTCTGGGAAGTTCTCGCTAATCTCCTTCATCGCAGCCTTTACCTTGTCTGCAACCTCAATAGCGTTTGCTCCAGGTAGCATATATATAGCAAGCACCGCTGCATTTTCTCCATTGATAGCACTCTCTGTACTATAAGACTGAGCCTCAAGGGAAATTCTCGCAACGTCTCTTAGTCGGATTATAGAACCATCTTCATTTGCCCTTACAACAATATCTTCAAACTGGCCAACTGTTGACAAACGTCCCTGCGTAGTAATTGGAATAGTTATATCCAACCCCTTAACCGGCTGCTGACCGAGAACTCCAGCTGCCGACTCACGGTTCTGATCCTTTAACGCAGCCTGCAAGTCTGCAACTGTCAGACCAAAGTTTGCCAATTTATCTGGTTGAACCCAAATCTGCATCGCATAGTAACGGCTACCAATATTTGACACACGACCAACGCCTGGAATACGGCGGATAATATCCAAAACATTCAGCGTTGCAAAGTTACTCAAATAAATTTCATCAAACTTAGGATCTGTTGACGTTAGGCAGATTGTAAGCAACTGGCTTGCAGCCTGTTTCTCAACAGAAATACCGTTTTGAACGACCTCTGCAGGCAAACGAGATTCAGCCAACTTAACACGGTTCTGGATTTCTACCGCAGCCAAATCAGGATCAGCATCGATATCAAATGTTACACTCGCTGAAAAACCACCTGAGTTAGAACTTGTGGATTCCATATATAACATTCCAGGCGTACCATTAAGTTCCTGCTCTATAGGAGTTGCAACGGCTTGCGAAACCGTCAACGCACTTGCTCCCGGATATGAAGCACTAATCTTTACCATCGGCGGTGTAATATGTGGATACTGGTCAATCGGCAACATTGTCAGACCGATAATACCAACAACCACAATAACAATAGATATTACCGCAGAAAAGACAGGCCTATCTATAAAGAAATTTACTTTCATAATCAGTCAATCCTTTTATCGTTAACGGCTACTTTTTATTTACCACTTTTGTGCTATCTGAAACTATACCATCGGAAACCCTAACTTTTATACCCGGTGTCAGTTTGTGATAGCCCTCTGTTACTATTTTCTCGCCCGCAACAAGACCTCTTTCAACAACTACATTATTCATAAACTCAGGTCCAAGTTCTACAAAGCGACGCTCAACAGTTGTATCTCTACGCATAACGTAGATATAAGCACCTCCTTTTTCAATAATCACTGATCTCAAAGGGACAACTGTTGCTTTCTCCTTAACGTCAAGCAACAATTTTACTTTTGTAAACTGTCCTGGCAAAAGGACTCTTTCGGGGTTAGGCATTTCTGCTCTAACAGAGAATGTTCCTGTTCTCGGGTCAACCTGTGGCTCTGCAAAATCCACAAAACCCTTGTAAGGATATTCTGTATTATCGGCAAGTGTAATGGTAATATTTGGTTGCCATGAGCGGTTTTCATCCTTTTGGCCAAGATTGACATTTCTTTCCTTACTTTTGAGGTAATCTAATGCCGTCATGCTAAAGTCAACCAACACAGTATCACTTTTAACAATCGTTGCAAGCAATGATTTTGCACCAGGACCTACCAAAGTACCCAAATCGACATGACGCTCACTGATGTGACCAGCCAAAGGTGAGCGAACCATTGTATATCCAAGTTCCATTTCAGCCTGCTCTAGATCTGCCTTGCTCATAACCACAGATGCTTCAGCTGTTTCGTATGCTGCAATAGCATTATCAAGGTCCAATTGGCTGGCTGCATTCTGCTCATATAGAGGACGAATACGCTCCAAATCACGCTTTGCCTTCAAAGCCTGAGCCTCATCCTTCTTCAACTGCGCACGAGCCTTATCTGCCTTCGCCTTATATTGCTCCTGGTTGATTACAAATAGAACCTGATTCTTAGAAACATACGTTCCTTCCTCGAAAAGCATCTGCTCAAGATACCCTTCCACTCTGGCTCTTACCTCAACAAACTGCTGGGCACGAACCCTTCCTACATATTCACCATAAATTTCAACATCGTCCTGTAATGCAGGCGCTACTGTTACAATTGGGAGGCAACGGCTTTGGCCCTGGACGGTGTGATAAAAACAAATAAATTCCTATAACCGCCACAATACAAACCAATGCTATAATGGTCCTTTTTTTATTGAGGTTAAAATCCCTCTTGGTCAAATACAATCTCATGCCGTTTTGTTTTAATTATTACTCTTATTTTTCCTATTTTAACTGTATCATTTCTTTCTCCAAAAAGAGAGACTCCTAACTGCAAGAAAACAAATCCCCAGTTGAAGTCTTTCCGATATTGGTAAATATAAAAGATAGTCAGTTTACTATTCTTAAAAAGAAATTTCAATATTTTTTGCAAAGATAGGACTTATATACCAATTTGCAAGAATATTTTTTCAATTTATACATAAAGAAATCAAAAAAATGTTAGAACTGTCATTATCCAAATTTTGCCTATTTCTTATCTTTTAACAATCTGATGTTTCAAAACTGACTTTTTACTTAATTTATAATAAATCACACCTTTCTATAACATTATATCAACTTAAAATTCCAAACCGAAAGAATCATACTCCTAAGAAATCACTCATTTTTAAAGACTGATTAATCAACATATTAATAACAAAACAAAAACAAGTTCCAAGAATAATTATTCACAGAATAAAAATTACAGGTCTTATAATATCTTCTTTATTATTTTTTAACTAAATCATAATGACTTAAATGCAGTTATCTAACGACTTAACACTAAAAGGATATGTTTTTATTAAAAATTAAGGCTGACTCTGGAGGAAACTCTGCTCCAAAATTGTTAACTTTGTCATTTCATTTATGAGATTATGATAGACAGGAGAACAGTTGATAAAATTCTTGATGCAGCCGATATCGTTGATGTCGTTTCCGACTTTGTTCATCTTCGCAAAAGAGGAGCAAACTATATCGGACTATGTCCTTTTCACAACGAAAAGACTCCTTCTTTCAGCGTTTCAAGAGCAAAAGGAATCTGTAAATGCTTCAGTTGCGGTAAAGGTGGCAGCCCAGTAAACTTCATAATGGAGCATGAGCAAATGTCCTATTATGAAGCTCTTAAATATCTTGCTAAAAAATATAACATCGAAGTCGTTGAAAAGGAACTCACCGATAAGGAAAAACAGGAGCAATCGGAGCGAGAGAACCTACTTGCAACAAACGAATTTGCAATGATGCAATTCGAAAAAAACCTTTTTGAAACGAACGATGGCAGGAATATAGGTCTTTCATATTTTTACGAGCGTGGCTTTAATGATGACATCATTAAGAAATTCCACCTCGGATATTCCATGGAAGCGAACGATGCTCTATGCAACACAATAAAAAAGAATGGATACAATATTCAAAACGCCATTCATACGGGACTTTGCATCCAAAATGGAGAACGAATTTACGACCGCTTTAAGGGAAGGGTTATGTTCCCTGTCCTTAATATTTCTGGAAAAGTAATTGCATTCGGAGGAAGAACGCTTCACCCGGAAAGAGACAAAGCAAAATATGTAAACTCTCCGGAATCAATAATATATAAAAAAAGCAATGAACTTTACGGATTATACCAGGCAAAAAAAGCAATCACAAAAAACGATAAATGCTTTCTTGTTGAAGGTTATACAGACGTTCTTTCTATGCACCAGGCTGGAATAGAAAATGTTGTTGCTTCTTCAGGTACTTCTTTAACTGAAGGGCAAATCCGTATGATTCACCGCTTTACTAACGATATAACAGTTCTTTACGATGGTGACTCTGCGGGTATCCGTGCTTCATTGAGAGGTATTGACATGCTACTTTCGGAAGGACTTAATGTAAAAGTTCTACTTCTTCCTGACGGTGACGACCCTGACAGTTTTGCAAAAAAACATAATGCTACAGAATTTCAGGAGTTCATTGCTAAAAATGAAACGGACTTTATAATATTCAAAACAACAATTCTTCTGCAAGGTCTTGAAGACGATCCTATCAAAAAAGCAGAAGCAATTAACGATATTATAAAGTCAATATCTGTTATTCCGAACATTATTCAAAGAAACATATATATAAAGGAATGCGGCGCGCGCTTCGATATGGACGAGAAAATACTCATCCGCGAAGTAAACAAAATGATAAAGGCTCAAGCATCCGGAAAGAAACAACCTCAACAGGAAATTCCAGAAGAAAAGCCCGTAACCGCTGAAACCTTAGTTAAAGAAAGCCAAAAGACAAACAAAAAGGTCAACAAATATATTCTTCCCTTTGAAGAAGAAGTTATCAGATATGTCGTAAAATTCGGCATGATGACCTTCGGCTACATTGCTGATGATGAGGGAGGAAACTCTACCGGAACAGTAATTGAATATATCAAATCCGAACTCGAAAGAGACGGAATGGAGTTTTCTTCAGAACTGCATAGCCGCATTTTTGAAAAATCACTATCGCTGGTTGATCCTTTTATAGCCGACAGTAAGGAATTTGAGCACGAACTGGCTAATAAAAAGGCAGTTATGGAAATGGAAGGCATTGACCAAATCCGCCAGAATTGCAACAACCTCGATGCCATCCAGCAAGAGGAAAAGAAATTGCACGAGAAAATAGAAGAGCAACTAATGGAAATGAAAAAGAATTTCCAAATGAGTTATCTTGAGAAAAAACTCAGCTCTGATATCGATGATGAAATACGAAAAAAATCAACTGATTTCACTGATGAGAAACTGAAACTTAGCAAAGTACACACTAAAAACGGACTAATCGAAAAAGAGGAAGACAAACTGACAGAAATAATTCCTCTTGCTATCCTTGCTTGGAAAGATGCCATTATTTCCCATGAGATAAAAGCTTTACAAAAGCAACTCAGAAACCCGGAAATTATTTCTGATATGAACAAAATGGCTGAATGTATGAAGCAACTAAGCGATATGCTTTCCTTAAGAAGCCAGTTTGCAAAACTTCTCGGCGACAGAGTAATCATTCCTTGATTTCAACAAACCACCCACACGGGAACAAATGACATTTGAATTGTTTCCGTTTTGCAAACACATTTAACGGTACGTACCGCAGACGTTTTTCTCAAATTACCCCACACAATCAATTATATATCAATAATTTGTATGAACAATTCACGCAATCGTCCGCCACGAGGAAACAAAAACAATTGCCGTAAACGGCACAAATAGTTAAACCCATTGTCTAAAATTAATTTTTTTCTTAAAAAATTTCGTTTTATCTAAAAAAGGTGTAACTTTGCCAAGCAAAATAATAATTAAGTACAATCAAAAAAACTTAACTGCCTATAGAATCTACATTACACAATAAAAAAATTGTTTAAATGAAAGATTTAACTGCGTTGACTGACGATAAACTTGTCAGCCTATATGCCAGAGGCAATAATGATGCTTTTGATATTCTTCTACAAAGATATGAATGTCGCATTTTCTCATATATCCTTAATATTGTAAAGGATGAAGACCAAGCAAACGACATTTTCCAAGACACATTCATTAAAGCCATTGTTACAATAAAAGACGGTAGATATACCGAAAGCGGCAAGTTCGGCTCTTGGCTAACAAGAATCGCACATAATCTCGTTATCGACTACTATCGCCAGGAAAAGGCCGTGCCTCAAGTTTCTTGCGATAATGAAGAAATCAACATACTCAACCGCAAGGAATTATGCGATACAAATATCGAAGACTGCCTGATTAAGGACCAGATTCTGCTCGATATCCGCAGTCTTGTTTCATCTCTTCCTGCTCTACAAAAAGAAGTATTGGAGATGAGATACTATATGAATATGAGTTTTAAGGAGATAGCGGAAACAACAGGCGTTAGCATCAATACAGCCCTGGGCAGAATGCGTTACGCTATTCTCAACCTACGCAAAATTGCCGAAGAAAGGAATATAATTTTGACGCAATAATACTTTTGGCAAACTGCTAAGTAAGAACCAATATCATAAGAAAAATTATTATATTCTTCATTTTTCAGATTCAGTTGCTCATATTTATCAGGTAAATATTTGTAACACCTTTTGTAAAACAACTAAATAACTTTCACATGAAGAAAATATCATACACCGCTTTGTTTGCAGGCATGGTATTATTAGCCGGTGCACAAAATACACCACAGATGTCCGAAGAGGAGAAGCTAAGAACTTTAGAAGGACTTGAGCGCTCCTACGAAATGGAAATATACGGATACTTCAGCAACAACAGTCCTGCAACAGTCCTTGACATTATGCCCTGGGAGGAATGGGCTTATGAGCATTGTGATGAATACTCTAACGTATCAGAATTGTTAAACTGTCTTGAAAACCTGTCGGTTGAGCCAATTGCCGGAGAGCCAAAAATGTGCCGATTAATATTCAAAGGTAAAACAAGAGGTTCTGAAACATTCGAAGACAGAAAATATATAGGACAGCCATGGGAATCAATAATTGACAGTATCGGTGCACACATCGGATTCAGGGAAAAGATATTTTACGGTCTGACAACAGTTGTAGAACTTAATCTTACAAACAAAAATGGCAAGCCCATACTTGTTAACCTTGACAGCGGCAGTATGGAAAGCGTATATGCAATAGAAGGAAAGAAAAGCATAGGAAACGGAGAATCCGAAGTATGGTTTGGCATAGACATACCGCTTGACGCTGAGTTTTCCGAAATTAGCAACGGCACAGCAACAGTCAGATTCAACATGCCTGATGAATACGAAACCGTTAAGGTAAATGCTGGCGATGTATGCAAACAACCCTTTAAAGTATCTTTCAGAGACTTTAATTTAAACGTTGAAAGGGTTGACAGCATAGGATTTGTCATATCCGATAATATGTTTTTCAGAGAACGAATCGACAAAACAAACTATCTATTCTGTAAAAACGGAATATGGTATAAACCCCAACCTTCAAACAACGGATGGGGCTATCTTAACGATATACTGGAATACAACGGAGGAAACTACACTTTTGAAAAATGGCTAAAGAGAAAAGGTATCGACCCCGAAAACCTAAAGGTGACACTGAGAGAGTACAGAGTTAGAAGCGACACCACCAATAGATTCCAAAAACTTGGTAAATATTGCAGCACTGGTATGAGTGTTGACACAATATTGTTTTATAAACCGTCTGCTATTGAAGATGAAAGGATTTTTGCAGAATCTTCGGTCAGAATCACTCCTTACGGGCATAAGAATATTTATAATGAAAATAATGTTTTACGCTCCAAACTGCTTGATAAACTTACGCTTATGCAAAGAAAAGCAGAACAGGAGGAAAATAAAGATGAAGATACATCAAAAGAAATCTCTATTTGGGAAAGCTTCTTTGAAGATGAGCCCGAGATAAAAGAAACAAAAGATACTGCAAATAATACAACGCTTGAGATAAAAGATGCATCAAAGAGAGAATTTCCTCAATATGACAACAAATATGGTACTCTTAACCCGATTATATATGGTTTATGCTACACAACGGCCTATGACATGCTAAATAGAAAATCTGTCAATGAAGAAACTTACAGAAACAATTTTGCTAAGCATATACATAGTGGCTATGCCTATGGCGTTAATCATTACAAGGAACTAATCAGAAAAAACTACTCCTCCCTGTGGCAACATATACAAAACTATGCCGAGACTACAGAACTGGAAAAATTATACTTCCACTCAGGTGCCCTTATGGGAGCATACTCAACAAGCCCCGACCCTGAACTTGAATATATCGATACCGCAATTTGCGATATATTGAAACAAAACGACAAAAGTTCTAAAAGCGAAACTAAACAAGAACACAATCTGTTATTCATTGAATGGTTATCTTATATTCTCAAAGAAATAGATCACTGCTACAACATTGTCAACCGCAACCGTCCTGATTTTCTTCGCCAAAAACACGCAGATTACGCACTTATCCCTAATGAATGGATTGACTCTATCACAGCAAGCAATGACATCACCCAATCAGAAGCCCTGGCTTCGGCAATTGCAAAATTTGACTCCCCTGCCGTTCCGGACGGAATCCGCAGGCTGAAAGACAACATGAAACTTACACCCGACGAACGGAATGCCTTGCTGGCACCTAATGATATGATTTCTTATGCCGTAGGCGTAGCACAAGCTGACTGGATCATGGAATATAAATGGTTTATAGGAGGAGCCAACAGAGAGGAGTTTGATGCAATACTCCTTTCGCCGGAAAACCATTCCAAAATAATTGCCACTTTTGAAGACGGACTGAGGAGTGCCATGACTATAACAGAATGTTTTAAAAATGCGATTCTGCGTCAGGACTGCGACTCGATATGTCTTTTGAACAAAGCCATCAAAGCAGAATTGAACAAAGCATACAGACAAGACGTAGTTTATGGTTATGTCTTTATGAACGGAATGGATGCCGTTGAAATATACAGGGCTGGTGCCGAGTGGGATATTCCTGAAAAACAAATGGCCAGCGGATTGCGGCTTGATAAGGACCGGGTGCTTGAAGGTTTCAGAGATTATCTGGAAGGACATTTGAAAATGGGTGTCGAATATGCCCAGACACTGACCAGGGGTCGCATTGCAATTGATTGGCATTTGTATGAAAATAATAAAAAGGCTGAAAAACTGTCTAAAATGGAATTCCAGCCTGCCATTCCGCTTAATATAGAAACTGGCTCTCAAAGTGAATTAAGTGCAGAACTGTCACAAATGATTAAAATTCCACAAGAGATTGCTGGACAGAAGATTTCAGGCAAAGTAATGGCAGCGGTGGTAATTGAAGCAGATGGTGCTGTAAGCAAAATTGAAATTACAAGTTCACCACATCCTATTTTAAGCGAAACCGTAACAGATTGCATATTCCGCATGAGGTTTGTGCCGGCAAAATATGCCGGCGAATGCGTTGCATCTGTTGCCGTTATACCAATAACATTCTAAACGATAATATCTTAAATGAAACGATTACTATCAACCGTCCTGCTTGCATGTCTCGTACTGGGAGCATGGGCACAAAACAAGACGAAAATGACAGAAGAAGAGAAAAAAAAGACCATGGAAGGACTTGAAGCGCTCTATCAGTTAGAGACAGGAGCGGCATTCGGCGAACTTGGTTCATTGTCAGGAAACAAAGAGTTCAAACTGTATAGACTCCCTTGGGAGGAATGGGCGGGCAAATTCAAATACGCAACAGGAGGTCTGCTAGTATTATTAAGGTGCTTTAACAAGGCATTCATAGAGCCTAACAAGGATTCTTCTATCTTCTGTAACCTAATGCTAAGAGGCAAATTTGAAGATTTATCTTCAAATTTCGACATTCGGAAAGAATCCGAACTGCGGATGTTTCACCATCAGGATGAGAACGGGAACTTCACGGGATTCCGCAAATACCTTTTCTTCGACCTGGAGACTGATTTACAGATTCATCTGACGGATAAGCAGGGTAAACCGGTCTATATACATCCAGATGAAAATCTCTATCTGCTTGAGGGCGGATACAAAGCCCAGAACAAAGATACATTAAATATATGGTACGGGTTGCAGATACCGTTAACTGCCCCTTATCAAGAAATTGCAGGAGGACACATCTCCTTGTCTTTCTATATGCCTGAGAAATACAACCGCATCACAGTATCCATAAAGGATTTTGGAGACAAAACCGGTGCAGGTGACTTGGGGACGGAACAACAAGACTTTTTCCATAGAAAAGGTTGACAGCAACGGCTTCATCATTTCCACAAACGCAGAGAATATCGACAAACTGAGACGCATGGGTTGCCTCTATCGCTATGTGAAATACACACAAAACATGAACGTTTCGTTTTCTGAGAGATATCCGATTTTAGTATATTATATAAGTATGGACAGTCTTGTTACCAAGAAAGCAACTTTTTGTGATACCGATTTTGGAAAACTGAATTTGATAACCAATGCACAAGGCAAATTAATATCGATGGTCTGCGAAACGAAGATGAATAAAACAGGCTTCGAGAAACTGGTAGAAGCTGCTAGACAGAAATATGGCAAACCTGCCCTGAAGAAAGCAGAAACAGGTAAAGACGAACTTAAAAAGATTCTGATAAACTCGATGGTATCAAAGGGCAAGGACATACCCGTGTATCTTTGGAATCCGGATGACGAATATATCGGACTGTTCATGGAAGGCGAGGATGTCGTAAAGCTCTTCCGGGCAAAAAAAGAATTTGAAGATTTGCTCATCAAAGTAAATGGTCCTTACATTGAGGCTACGGAGGAATGGCAAAAATTTAAGGAAGAAATTCTGGAGTTATAAATATCAGGTTAAAATTAAAGACGAAAAGCAGACAGTGTGTTATAATTGCAAAGCACTTCGTTACTTTCGAAAATTTGCCCACAGTCATTTACTATTAGCAAACTCCTGCTAACCTTATTCTCAGTGCCTTGCATTATATCAGTCATAACGCACAGAAAGAGGGGTTGCATCAAAAATTTATTTTGACACAACCCCAACTAAAAAGTTATTAATTTTATCCTATTATTAAGAATTAACTTATATAACGCTTATTTAGGACTAATCATACTTACTAACTGGATATTACCAATTATGCTTTTACGCGACCTACGTAAGAACCTTCGCGAGTGTCAACCTCGATAACCTCACCTTCGTTGATAAACAAAGGAACGCGTACTTCTGCACCTGTTTCGACTGTTGCAGGTTTCAATGTGTTTGTTGCTGTATCGCCTTTCAACCCCGGTTCTGTGTAAGTAATCTTCAATTGTGTCTTTACTGGCATCTCAGCATAGAGAACGGTTTCTGTTGTAGCATCAGCAACAACTTCCACTACGTCACCTTCTTTCATGAAGTCAACACCGGTAATCATATCCTTTTGAATAGGAATTTGCTCGTATGTTTCCTGATTCATAAAAATATAATCTGTACCTTCCTGGTATAGGTATTGGTACGGACGGCGCTCAACTCTTACATCCTCCAACTTTTCACCAATGTTGAAACGACGTTCCAATACATAACCGTCAACAACGTCTTTCAACTTTGTACGCATAAAGGTATTACCTTTACCTGGCTTTACGTGAAGGAATTCAATAACAAAATACAATTTGCCATCCATGCGGATGCAAGTTCCGTTCTTAATATCTTGAGCGTTAATCATAAAATATAATTATATTGTTTAAAATCTTATTAACGATTGCAAAGGTACCAATTATTTTCCACATAATCAGCACCATTTGCCGTTTTTTATCCCTAATTTCTGCCAAAATGGAGAAATTATAGCCTTATTCCATACTTTTCTATTCTGTTTTCAAGCATTCCTTTTGGCAAGAACTTTCCAAGCACTGAAACTATTGTATTGAGCATCCTCTCTCTTATATAGTCATCTTTTATGTAGAGAGAAACCCTTCGCTGCGACAAGTAGTCGCCTTCAATCCGTCTTACATTGGCTCGCTGACCCTCACTCAAAAATGGCAAATGCATTTCTGGAATAATAGTAAATCCTCCATTAATATCAACTATTCGTATCAAAGTTTCAATACTGCCTGCTTCATATATATGACGTCCTTTCGCACGTGCCTTACAGAAACTGAAAGCACTTTCTCGTAGGCACTGTGCCTCCTTCATTATCCACATATTCTCATGCTCAAGATTTTCCGGCTTGAAGACTGGCAATTTCCTCCAGCAGTTCTCCGAAAGATAAACATAAAATTTCTCCTTATATAATGGTATTTCTGTCACTCCTTTATAAACATTACCGCTTATTGCTAAACCTGCATCTAACTCCCCACGCAACAAAGCATCAGCCATAGCATCTGCTTTCATCTCCGAAATGGAAAGATTTATATCAGAATAGTCTTTTATATAATTCTTGATAAAGTCGGGCAATATATATGGTGCAATGGTAGGACCTACAGAAATTGACAAATCTCCGGAAACCCCGCCTTTACTCTCTACAACGAGTTCTTCTATTCGACCAGCCTCAACAATAGTCTTCTCTGCCTGTTGGATTATCTTCTCTCCTATCGACGTTGGCTCTACTTTCTTATTGGTTCGCTCGAATATCTTCACATCAAGTTCTTCTTCCAACTTAACAAGCATAGCACTTAATGTTGGCTGCGAGATTCCACAAGCATCCGCTGCCTTAGCAAAACTGCGGTAACGATTTATTTCAACTATGTATCTTAACTGCTGCAATGTCATATCAATAGATTTTATCTATACAAAGATAAGAAATATCATTCGTTTATCAATTAAAAACAAACTAAATTTGCATTAGAAATAAAACAAAAAATATGGCAACAAAGAAATTTCACAGATACATGGCGAAAAAGGGATTTCCCCTCTACTGGCTACTATTAGGCTACCTGGTCTTGGGTTACTTCTACCCTGTTATCGGACTGATAGCATTAATCTGCATGATCGCACCGGTAACGGTTTCAATCTGGAAAGGCAGATGGTGGTGCGGCAACGCTTGCCCGAGAGGAAACTTCTACGACAAGATATTATCAAAATACTCTCCTCATAGACCTATTCCAAAATTTGTCAGGACTTTTGGCTTCCGGTTGTTTATGGTATTTTTTATATTTACGATGTTCACAGTACAAATGTACTTCGCGTGGGGAGATTGGAACGCAATGGGGCGAGTATTTTGGAATATCATCCTTATAACAACAATCGTCGGTATTATCCTCTCTTTCATCTACGCTCCGAGAACATGGTGCTCGTTCTGCCCGATGGGAACACTATCTTCCTGGGTTGCTCCAAAAGAAGGTAAACTGCCAAACGGATACAAGAGCATACACGTTAGCAGCACTTGCCAGATTAAATGCAAAAGTTGTGCAAGATTTTGCCCAATGCAACTGACGCCTTACGACAGCAGAGGACAGGAAAACGGGTACCTACACCCTGACTGCATAAAGTGCGGACAATGCGTAACTGCCTGCCCTATAAAGATTATGGAACTGAAAAAATAAAGAAAAATAATAATAACAAAATAAAATTAGAAATTATGGAAAATATTCAAACTTACCTACCGTATCTTCGTGGTTATGACTTCACTGGAATGCCAGTTATCATCGACTTCTACGCAACATGGTGTGGACCTTGCAGAAATCTCGCTCCTCACGTTGAGAAACTCGCAGCAGAATATGAAGGACGAGTGAAAGTTTTGAAAGTGGACGTTGACAAAAACGAGCAACTTGCAATGGCGGCAAGAATCCAGTCAATCCCAACTCTCTTCTTCATCGACAAGGAAGGAAACATTGAGCGCCACGTTGGAGGACTTCCATTCGGAAAACTCGCAGAAAAAGCGGACGAACTCCTAAAATAGTCACTCAGCAAATAGCAATCAATCTTAATAACCAACCCCTCGGCACTTCAAACACCGAGGGGTTGATTTTATCGTTACGTCCACGATATATGCCGTTAAAAACATTTTCCGCAGATTGCTGGAAACCAACAATCTGCGGAAAACCATTTATTATCGCACATGAGGGTGCATTATCAATAATTTGTATTGACGCCAGTATCCATTCCGCCTGATTTTAGGCTGCGGCCCAATTTCTTGAAGCCCTTACCGAAGTTCATTCTATAAACAAGACTGAGGAATATCTGGTTAGGATTATTCAACCTGGTACTTGAACTATACGGACGAACGTCTGACAAATCAAAACTATGATAGTTGCTACCTTGTTTTGTAAAGAGGTTCACGGCAAACAATCTGACAAACAAGTTATTCCAGCGATACTGAACTTGAACCATATTTGATCTCTCATTTCTTGAAAAAGTTGTTCCGGAAAGGTTATATTGCGGCTTGATAATGTAGTTAGCACTGATTGTCCATGCTCCGAAGTATAGACCGCCACTTACGCCAGCATACAGTCTCTTGTCAGAAAACTTCTGCCTTGAACCGTCGGCAAGACTCTTTTTATGTATTGTATAATCGTCCCAACCTATTTGACCATAGATTGAGAAATGGTTGAGAATATTGTTGAAACCCAAATCCAACTGAAGGTTAATTCTGTCATCACGCAAACCATTGACCGGCTTCGACAGGAACATATTCCTATATGGTTCCATAGCGCCTGTAGCAGTTTTCGGAATATACTGGAAATCCCTTAAAATCGGGTCATTAGTGCGGCTATGGCTAACCCAAAAAGTCCCGGTAAACTTTTTATAAGTACCACGGATATACAAGCGGTTGCGGTACCAAACCGACGGTTTAAGGTTCATATTACCCATACTGACTTCTATATCATCTACCAAAGTAGGCACTTCCGACTGCTGGTTGAATGAAGGCATTGACGGATCGTACATAAAGAGATAGTTGAACGACAAGAATCTCTTTATTCGGTAGTTAAGATTGATATTACCTTTAAAGCGAGTAGCATTCATTGTCCTCACTCCGTCAGAACTATGCTGATATATGCCACCAACGCCAACTGTATATCCCAAATTCTTAACTCTACCGGTAACAGACCCGTAGAAGTACATTTTATTGAAATCCAATACAGGTCTATTAATCACCCCATTCTCATGCTGCTCATTCTCGGCACGGTTATAATTATCCTGAATACCGAACTTTGCAGTAAGGTTCTTAAATTCCTTGGAGTACATAATTTCACCTCCAACAGCCTTTGATTTATTGGCAGTGGTTGTATAAATCCCATACACATCATTTCCTGACGCATCAGTATCGAGATAATCACGAACATAATCACCGTCACTATACCGCCCATTGGCAAGAATTTCAAGCATATTGCCTTTTTTAAACTGCTTTCTGAAGAAAAGCGAAACACTTGGAGCTTTAAATTCACTTGACCAAATCAAGCGGTTATTCACCTTTGTTTCTGCTTCTTTTTTAGTTATTTTGCTTGAAAAAGTCGTACGATAAGCGTCAGTTAACGCACCGCTCAAGTCAACGGAAAACATAGTGTTGGCATTGTGCATGTAGGTATAACCCAAATTCACTCCGTTGTCGGTATATCTCATCGGACTTGGCAAACCCACCTGATTATTCTCAAACACCCCATCTTCACTGCCAATGTAACGGGCGGAAGAACTGATTTCCTGCTTTTTATAATCACGCCACTGAATGCCGTAATTAATATTCCATTCCGACTTTTTGTTATAGTATGTAGCCGCAACATTTCCGTTAATGGCACCGGTATTAAGCGAACTCATTCCGGAAAGCATTATAGAGCCGCCGTCACGACGCGGCTTGGTAACAAAATTGATAACGTATGTATTGTGGCGGATATCAGGACTGTCAAAATACTCCACCTTCAGAATGTCGTTAGGATTCAATCCGTTAAACTTCATCATATCAACTGCTTTTCCGTTAATCTTGATTATCGGTGTTCTATTGTCAACGGTAATCTTATTCAATTCCTCAACGACCGCCAAACCTGGCATATTCATCTTCAAGGCATTTAGCAACGACAACGAAGTTGCAGCCCTTTCTACCTCATTGCGGGAAGGGATAACGATATATCTGTCAGGCTTTTGAATAACCGCATCTGCAACCACCTCAACCTCATCCAACTCTACCGAACGAGGCTTTAATGCAATTGTTCCTATATCAAGAGTCTCAATATCAGAACCGGCAACCTGCAAATATACAGGCTCCATTTTTCCATACTGAACTTCAATAATAACTCTCGGCTCATTAATCTGGCAGGTAAGGAAGCGACCGTTCTGGTCAGACTCAATGCCTGCAACAACTTTCATGGTATCATTTCGGGCGATGATAACCGCCTTTCTGATAGGCTTGCCGTCACTGTCAGTAATGCGACCCGTAATATTATACGCAAGCGCTGCAACACTTGACAGCAACGAGCATAAAATAAAAAGTACTCTTAGTTTGTTCAACATAAAATTTGTTTAATTATTAATTATTGTTCCAGTTCCAATTGATTTTTAATCAATTCAAAATATTTTCCTCGCCTTGCAACAAGTTCCTTATGCGTTCCTTGTTCTGCAATTTTACCATTATCCAGAAATATTATATTGTCTGCCCTGACAACGGTACTCAACCGGTGAGCCACAACAATAACCGTTCTGTTTTTGAAAAACTCATTAAGATTATCCATTATCCTCCGCTCATTGACGGTATCTAAAGAAGATGTCGCCTCATCAAAAATAAGCAACTGCGGATTTTTATATATCGCCCGTGCAATTAAGATACGCTGTTTCTGCCCCTGGCTCAATTCAAGACCACTTTTTCCTATTTTCATATCATACTTACTCGGCAACCGTGATATAAAATCATCAATGCAAGCAAGCACGGCACTATTCTTCACCCTATCATAATCTATATTCTTATCTCCGAGAGCTATATTTTCAGCAATCGTTCCACTAAAAATATAGCCGTCCTGCATTACAGCACCGCAACAAATTCTCCAACTATTAATATCAATATCATTTAACTTGAAATCATCTATTAAAACAGATCCTTTTTGTGGAAGATACAGCCCCAATAGAATCTTTACAAGTGTAGTCTTACCACTGCCACTGTTACCAACTATTGCCGTCATCTGACCTTTTTTAAAAGAAAGAGATAAGTGATCAAATATATTTGGATTAAAACTACCTTCATATTTAAAAGTCACATCTTTAAATTCAATTTTATCTTTTAATATAATATTCACACCTTCCCTTGAATCCTCATCTTCTTTTAATTGAACCTCTGCTAATCTTGCCAATGATATACGAGCATCCTGTATATCTTGTGGAAGTCGCAACAATGAAACTAAAGGAACCGACAACTGACCTAAAATATAATTTATACTTATCAAAGTTCCTAAGGACATATCTGACTTTATCGTTATAACACAACAAAGCCCCAAAATTGTAATTTCACATAATTTATTTATTCCTGAGCCTCCAACAGATTGCTTATTATTAAGCAACAAACTTCTCAATGAAATTTCATTTATATGACTTTGATTGCTCTCCCATTGTGAAACCTGTGTTTTCTGAGCATTAAAAATCTTAATATCAGGCATACCATTAATTAATTCATATAATATGTTCCTGTTCCGAGCTTGTTCCGTAAATCTTGAATAGTCTAAAAACTTTCTCTCCTCCAAGAAATAGAAATTCCAAAAAAATCCAATTACAGAACCAACTAAAAAGATGAAAAACATATATATATTATAATAACCTAAAATAGCAGAAAAGACCAACACGTTTATAATTGACAACAGATGTCCGATTGATTTTTCGGTCAAAAATGATTGTAACCGTAAATAGTCATCAAATCTTTGTATAAATTCTGTATTTAACCTTGTTTCAAAATACTTTAAAGGAAGCCTTATAATCTTTCCAAGTAATTCAGACAGATATTCAATACCAATATTAAAATTCAATTTTGTCAACAAAAATGTATTAATGCTATTAAATATTATATATCCGAGGAATACTGACATTTGCACTAAAAACAACTTCCAAACGATAGAAACATCATGCCCTAAAACACCCCAGTCGATTATCTTCTGGAAGACTATTGGAGATAACCAATTGCACAATATTGCAACTATTATACAGATTAGTGAAACTAAAACAGCATTTTTTTTCAATGCCAATTTATTTAACAGTTGTCGAAGAACTATACTGTTATTTTCTTTTTGCTCTTCAATAAAGTAAAATTTCTCTGTTGGTTTAGTTACAACAGCAATACCTTTACCATCTTCGCCATACCAGTTGCGCTTAAAATCATCTTCTGCGAACTTCAATTTTCCGAATGCAGGGTCAGCAATGTAAAACACCCTTTTACCTTTCTTCTTTACATTATACAATACAACAAAGTGATTACCTCTCCAATGCAATATCACAGGCGATAATATATTACTTAACTGTTCTGCACTACCTTGCACAACTATTGAATTTAAGCCAAACTCTTCGCACGCCCTATTTATATCACCAATTGTTACGCCTATACGAGAAACGCTTATTTTGTTTTTTATACTATGTAATGTGTGCTTCTTTCCCCAAAAAGCACACACCATTTGAATACATGCAGGACCACAGTCCGACATTTCCAACTGTCTATATAGTTTAAAACTTTTCATTGGCAGCCTTAATATTCAACATTAACACCAGTATCAATGCCTTTATTCTGCAAAGTTCTATTTGCACGATTATAAGACTTGCCTAAATCTATTCTATACACGAAATTAAGTTCTACCAAATTAGCATAGTCCTTTATATAAAAAGAATTGAATATCGGATGCACCTTTGAAGGGGTACTGATTTTCTGCAGGAAGCCACGCTTAGTAAAGGCATTTACAACCCTTGCTCCAAAAGAAAAATCTCTCCACCTATATTTTACTCCGAAATAGTCATAACGTATATCTCTGCAAAAAGAACGACCATCAAGGCTATAGCGAGGAGCAATTGCATAGTTAGCATATATGGTCCATTTACCAAAATAGGCATTAGCACTGATACTCGCATAGACCTTATCCAATGAATTATCCTCATTAGTTTCAGAAACCGAATACTTATCCCAACCCACAGATGCAGATAGAGTCAAATGGTTAAATAAATTTTGGTAACTCAAATCAACTTGAACATTAATATTGTCAGTATAGTTACCATTTTCTATTTTATGAATAAACATCTGGTAATATTTACTTGCGGGATCACTATCATAATGCCAAACAGAATTTATCGGGTCGTTAGTTCTACTATAACTACCCCAAGCAGTTGCGTAAAAATTACCTGTGTTATATCTCAAATACAAACGATGTCGCTGATAGGTACTCGGCTTTATATACAAGTTACCCATTTGAACAGAAATATCATCTATTGTATGCACATCATCATTCATAACAGACAAAGACGGCATTTCCGGACTATACATATAAAGATAATTTGCATTCCAATGATTATTAAAACGAAAATTCAATGTTGCTGTCGCCTTAAATTTCAAATACGACTCACCTCCAGACATTCCCTTGCTATGGAAATATTTACCGCCAGCACTTACTGTATAACCCAATTTCTTCCATTTACCAGCAAGGTCGCCATAAAAATAGAGATTATCTCGTGTGAGATTATCCTGCTCAAATGGAGAATCATTTTCAGAATATTTATTTTCTGCATAATTTCGCTTATAGTTTACACCATATCTTGTTGTAACATTCTTAAATGCCAAAGTATATAATGCCTCAGCCGCCAAAGCCCAACTGTCATTTTTTGTTGAATTAACCTGACTGTAGTTTTCTTTTGAATCATCATTATATAAGTAATGCATTTGCCGAGAATAATCACCATTAGAAAGCGTGCCAATGGCGTTTAACTCAAGTGACTGCTTCTCAGATATGTTTTTTCTAAAATATAAATCAATTGATGGTGATTTGACTTTTGTTTCATTCGGATTATATTTGTCAAATAGTTTTCGCTCTGTTCCTATCCGTTCTTCTATAGCATTATAATTTCTGGCTTTTACATCTTTAACACTTAAATTCAAATTCGCTGAGAACATTGTGCTTAAATCATACATATAGGTATAGCCCAATGTTAAAGCATTGCTGAAATCACGGGCATAAGATGGGCGACCAATTTGGTTACGAAAGATTGTTTTATCACGTCCTATATACTGCTCGTTAATATCCGTAAACTGTTTTTCTCTTATGCCAGTTATTACCATACATTAAAGACCACTCTGACTTTTTATAATGATAAGAGCCTGAAACTGTTACATTAGAACGCAATGCAGTAACAGCCTCATCAAGCATTACCATAACAGAGCCACCCTCTTGGCGCGGTTTCATAACAAAATTAATGACGCCGGAAACGCCTCTATCTGCATACCGAATATCTGGAGTATTTCTGTATTCAACTCGCAATATTTCTCTATGATTCAACCCTTCAACCTTAGAAAAAGGCTCTTCTTTACCATTAATTTGGAAAACTACTGAACCGCCATCTACAAGCACTTGCTTTAATCCTTCATTCACCTGCAAGCCAGGCATCTTTACTTTCATTTCACTTAACAGATTTAATGATGCAGAAGCCCTTTCTAGTTCTTTTACTGATGGTATAAGCACATATTTGTCAACCTTTTCAATCACACGACTGGCAGAGACAACCACCTCTTCCAACTCCTTGCTTCTTGGTGACAATTTAATTTCCCCCCATATAATAATCACCATCTATATAGTCTAATGAAATACGTTGCGATTCATAACCTGTGTACGTCAACTCTATACAAGCATAGGTGTCTTTTACTCCTCCAATGAGAACCAACCATTTCCATTTGTAGATGTCTGCATTACGACTTGTGTAGAATCGCCAAGTAGTGACACATTGACACCAGCCAATGCTTCTTTTGTTTGCTCGTCTATTATAACTCCAGACAGTCCCTGTGCACTCGCTATAACTGCACTAAGGCTTAAAAACATTAATAAAAATAATTTTTTCATACGTAAATATTAAGCGTCCCACTTGTGTTGTAGGACAGGTTTATACTAAAATTACTATAAAACCGAGTCTTTTGGACAAAAGAAAGATTAGCACTCATGATAGCATAAGTGCGGCTATTGTTTAACGATAAAACAGCAACAGTTAAGAATTAAAAAGTTTCATACACGTGTACATAAGTCACAATCTTTGGTGCTTAACTGTTGAGACCAATTTCATAATCGGACTGTGGTAATTCCAGTAAAAATCGGCCTTTGGTCTATTTCGCTATTTAGGAATTGCTTCCATAGGTGTTTTGGTCAGTGAAACCTGATACCCCAATTTTTTAAGTTCCGAAGACAAATACGTCTTGCGTTTCTGCTCTATTTTGGCTTGCATGTATTGTGCGCCAAGTTCATGATAACGGGCTCCTGTACTCAATATGAGATAAACGGATATCAATTGAGAATGTCCCACTGCAATCAAGGCACGCTTCTTTCCTCTACGGGCAGCTATGCGATGGTATCGCTCACTGAAAAACGTATTCTTGGTACGGGTCGCGGACCCATGCGGCTTCTGTTATCACCGCCTTTACTTGTTTGTTTCCGTGAGTGATTCTTGCGCTTTTTTTTGCCCCGCACTTTCGTTGTTGCCGGGAGAAAGTCCCCCCAGGAAGACAAATGTTTCTCGGACGGAAAATGAGACATGTCAAGACCTATCTCAGAAACCAGATCCTCTACAACCTTGGTGCTAAAACCCGGTATCTCTTTGAGAAGTTCAAGGACATTCTCGTACTTTGACAGCAAAGTCTTAATACGCTGAGAAAGCTTGTCTACCAAAATCTGGGTCTGATCAATATCCTTACGGATCATTTGAAGCAGATAGATATGATGTTCCTCAACAAATCCTGTGCATGCTTCCAGCAGTTCTTCCGGGCTGCTGACAGTTTTCCGTGATAAACAGACTTGATGTCATCCAAAGTAAGCTTCTTGCCTTCGCATAACATATCAATCAGGGAAGTGGCTGTTGAACCGCTTGTATTACTTACTACACTTGAAAGCTTGATGTTGCAGTCTTCAAGAATACGCATCATACGGTTCTTCTCTGAAGCTATCTGCTGAATAAGCTTGTTGCGATAGCGGGTCAGGTCACGCAGTTGGCGTTGCTCCTTAGGAGGTATGTAACTTGGCTTTAACAGACCTGCCAAAAGTAATTTGCAGATCCATTCACTGTCCATCTTGTCTGTCTTGTGACCCGGAACATTCTTAATGTGACGGGCATTGACTATCCAGACATTGGGAATGGAATCTTCAAGAACCTTATAAACCGGCTTCCAATAGACACCGGTGCTTTCCATAGCAACGTGGGTAACACCGTTAGACAATAACCATTCTTTCAATTCGTTCAAAGAACTCGTGAAGGTTTTAAATGAGCGAGTCTCTCGTTCAAGACCAACTCCGTCAATTGTCGCCACCACAACCTTCAAGTGGACGTCGATACCGCAAGCACGCTGTACCAACTGAGGGAATGTTACTTCTGCCATAAGCGTCACGTTTGTAGGGTTATATACTACAAAGGTAACTTCAGCTTAATAATTTTCATTCTCTTTGGCGTGATTTTTTTATCTCATGGGTATTTCATGTTATGAATTTTGAACAAATTTATAATAAAAATGAATTTTGAACAAAAATTTGCAAATTATTATTTCATTTTTACCCAAAAGGGTAATAAACAGTAAATTTTGAACTAAATGCTTTAAAATTTTAAAAATAATAATTATGTTTGCCAGTGTCTAACTTAATAGCAGGCATGAATTATTTTAGAAACATTAAAATAAACGGAGTAACCGAGGAATCATATAAAGATATAGACTCACAAATTAATATTTGGTTTCGTCTACAGCACAATAAATAAACAAACACAAAAAAATCCTCTTTTCCGGATCAATCCGAACCAATAAGAACTTTTTGATTTTTCATCAGGCGACCAAAAAGCTTGGCTCATTCTATGCGTTGAATCTAATACACTCCCTGCCCATTGAAGATAAACCAAATTAATATTGGTTGATACATACAGCACAATAAATAAACAAACAAAATATGGAAATATGATGAAAACACCACTAAGACTTTCATCGACAGTTGGCTATTCACTTGAATCTATAGAAGTGGGCTAAAGCAACATACAAGAGAAAAAAACAAAATTCTAAAAACGACAAGCAGTTATCACTGGAATGGCTAAAACTAGAAGTGCAATGGGATTAAGTATGAAGGAGATTGCAACTGAACTTGGCTGCTCATACGATACAATCAAATTTTATAGAAAAGAATTACTTAAAAAATTCGGAGCAAAAAATATTATAGAGGCTTATAACACCGCCTTAATATACCGAATGATTTAGTAGTAAACCTCTTATTACTAACGATAGACCCAAAAATAAAGCATAAATTTAATATCATAATAGTAACACATCACACAAGAAAAGGCCATATCTCAAAAGATACAGCCTTTTCTTTTATGATGCAAACACTTATTTTACAACTGGTTTTCCATGTGCTTTCCATTGCTTAATACCACCTTTCAAATCATAGACCTTAAAGCCATCTGACTGCATTTTCTCAGCAGCAGCATTGCTTCTTCTGCCACTACGGCAGTAGATATAATAGGTCTTTGCTTTATCAAGTTTAGCAACACCTTCCTTGAAAGCCTCCTCATCAAGCCAATCAAGATTAACAGCCCCTTCTATATGACCTTCTGCGAACTCTGACGGCTGGCGAACATCAAGGATAACCGCCATAGAATCGGTTTTTGCACCCTCAATAAATGCCTTTGAATCCAAAACTCTAACATTGCTCTGACTGCAAGACGACCCAAAAATCAAAAAAGAAAATAAAAAAATATATAGATATCTCATACCAAAATTTATTTATACTTTAAAACATATATCTTCTGCCACGAATTAAACTGCGTAACGCTTTTCAGATATGGGCAATTAAGCAATGCCTGCATATCATTATCGGCAAAAACGACAGCCTCCCTGTTGGCATTATAATCTGATATTTGATTAATATCACTAATAACCTGCACTTTCTGCCCAACGTGCAAATGAGGTATCAATAGCGACAAAGTATTTCTGTCACCATCATAGGTCGCATAAAGATATACCACCCTATCATTAGGGAAGTCGGCAAAATCATCCATTAGGAATTTCACCCTCCCGGCAAACAATGTATGGGAAAGGGCAATTACCGCAACCGCCACAACAATTTTCCACGACCTCAACATCTTTACAACGCAATAAGCAACAGGCACCAGCATCATCGGGATATATGCTGAAACATATCGCGACAGTTTCCATGTTGACAAAATCATTACAACACCGAAGCAGATATAGGCTATTACAAAAATCCAAACATTATCAATTCCCGGCAATCTACGTTTTTTGGCAACTAAATAAATAGCAGAACCTGTCAGAACCGCAAGCATAAGATAGCCAAAAACATCAAAGACAAGCAACTTTACCGCTGCCCCGCCGCTATAATATATATTCGAAAAAAAGTTCTCTCCAGAAAGTTTGGTAGTTACCTCCCCTGTTCTTGCATCTCCAAAGAAATTGAAGAAACCATGATAGAATAACCAGCATAGCAGAACCGATAACGCCGCTACAATAGGGAAAAATGCAAGTTGCAAATACTGTTTAGAAACGACCAATCTGTATATGCAAAACAGGCTGACAGCAATAACAAAAAAGGCATTGAAATAGCCTACCGAAACAAGCAAAGCAGCAATAACTGAAAATGCCAAAACAGGCATAAATTTCAAAATAGGCTTATTCTCCTTTACCTTGCCATAAACCCATACAGCAAGCAAAGCAAAGGCTACAAGAAACATCTCCGCTGCCTGATATTCCCTTATAAGCAAAGTAATAGAAACCGAAACAGGGTTAATATATGCAACCAAAAGAATAAACGGAATCCACCTGCAATTTGGAAAAATTCTGAAAAGCAGCAAAGCCATCAGCACAAACGACACGGCGAAAAGAAGCAAGTTCAAACCGCAGGCACGCCAAACAGCATCGGAAAGCACAGTTGAGTTCTGCCCTATCAAAGCCGTTCTCAAAAGCATATAGTATAGCGACGCATGCGACGGGTCACGGTTATCAGTCCAAAGTGACTTTACATCACTGCAATAACCTTTCCAACCACCGCAATCGTCAACAAAAAGTATCTTCCTTAAATTTTCGGCTTCGTATGTACCCTCTTGATAAGCATTCTCGCCCCAACCAACAGCATTATAAGCAAGCGTAAAGGAAGTGTGTTCATCGCCATCAAGACCCTTTTTCTCGCCAATGAAGTAAACCCTCACTGAAAGACAGAGTATGAAGACGACAAACAACCAAACTATTTCCTTCCTTCGCTGCATAATAAATCAATTATTTTTTACTGTCAATTTCCTTTAGTAATTCGTTAACAGCGGCACGCAACTGAGCATCCTCGCCCTTAACAACTTCTTCCGGAGAATTCAATACATAGATATCCGGCTCCAATTGACTGTTCTCAAGATAATTACCTTCAGCAGTCTTGTAACCAATAACAGGGATACCGAATATCAGCGAATTATCTTGCAAAGTCTCCCATGAAACACTGGTCATAGTACCTGGCACTGGAGCACCAACTAACTTTCCAAGACCTTTATATTTATAAACCCAAGGCGTTCCATGAGCATTTGAATAGTTTGCCTCACATTGAACCATGATAGACGGTTTATTCCAACGGCGGCTCGGCATATCGCAAGTTTCTCTGCCCTTAAACTCTTGAGTCAGGTATTTCTCGCCACTGAAAAGCACCTCAATGTCCTCGTGCAAACGTCCACCGCCATTGAAACGAGTATCGATAACTATACCCTCGCACTTATTATACTTACCCAGAATGTCAGCATAGATAGTACGGAAACTTTCATCATTCATCGACTCAATATGAACGTAGCCAAGTCTGCCGTTTGACCATTTCTTAACATCTTCAGCACGACCCTTAACCCAACGATTATATAGCAAACTGCCAAATGCACCGTTACTGATAGGCTTAACAACCTCATCCCAACGAGAACCGTCAGCAGCATTATAGAAAGAAACAAGTGTCTTTTGTCCACGCAAATTATTCATCAATCTGAAGAAATCTGTCATTGTTGAAATCTCCTGACCGTTGATTTTTTCAATAATATCACCAGCCTTAACCTTTGTTGTTGACCTGTCGAAAGGTCCCTTTTCAATAATTTCAGAAACTTTCAAGCCCTTTCCTGAATAAGACCAATCATACAGCAAACCAAGATTTGCAGTAGCGTCACCACCAGCAGTACTTCTATATCTGCCACCTGTATGGGAAACATTCAACTCGCCAAGCAATTCACTGAGCAACTCAGCAAAATCCTCGTTATTGTTAATGTGCGGCAAGAACTTACGATATGCCTTTGTCATTTCCTTCCAGTTAACGCCATGCATATCTGCTCGGTAGAACAAACGCTCTTCTTGTCGGCAAACATGATTATACATATATTCCCTTTCTTTTGCAAGGTCAACTTCCATTTTTGCTCGGAATGAGACTTTCTCAAGTTTTTCTCCAACAACTCCCATTTTCTGAATTGAACTGCCACTAACGATGAAAAGGTTATCACCCTTATCATCAAGCATCATAAATGCTGGGAGATGAACCTAATTTTTTTGCCAACTTATTATCACGCTCACGCAAATCAATCTTCCACAAATCAAAGCCTTCTCCAGTTGATGACAAATAAAGCAAATTTTCTCCATCTTTGTCAACAACAGCATCCGAAATGAGAGAAGAGTAACCAGTCACTCTAACGATACGGTCTTGAATATCTTCTAACTCAACAGTGATGTCTTTATTTTCACTTTCTTCTTCCTTGCTGTCCTTGTTGTCCTTTTTATCTTTCTTGTCAGACTTCTTATCGTCATCTTTCTTAGCCTTAGCCTGCTCTTTCTCCAATTCTTTAAGAAGTTCATAATCCTCCTTATTCAAACGGTATTTGTCATAAGCATCCTTATTAACAAAAGCAAACATAATATCATTCAAAGAGCCCCATGAAGCATGGCTTCTCATACCATAGCGGTCTGTTACAAACATAATAGCATTTCCACCGAGAACCCACTTGGGATCAGCATTGAAATATCCACTATTAGTAATATTAACCGGTTTTTGAGAACCATCAGCCTTTACAATTGCAACATCACTATAAGGGGCATGACCGTTACCGATAATCTCAAGCGCAAACCATTTACCATCAGGCGACCAACTGTAATTGAAATTGTCATAATACCACATCGAACCATCTGTCACTTGGGTGATTTTCTTACTTTCCAAATCCATCACCATAAGTTTCATTTCGTTTTCGATAAAAGCCAATTTCTTTCCATCAGGCGACAATTGTGGATTAGTACGATCTTTACCGTCATTCGGAGTCAATCGCTCCTCATCGATAATAGTAGCATTTGGGAAATTCAAATCGTCTGTACGGCTTATCTTCGCACGATAAATTTCCCAATTGCCACCTCTTTCTGCTGAATAAACCAATGACCTGTTATCCTTGCCAAAATCAACTCCTGCCTCACCTGTTTCTGTTGTTGTAATACGCTTTGTTGTTGCATAATCAACAGAAGTAACAAATACCTCACCACGGATTACAAATGCAACCTGCTTTCCGTCTGGTGAAACCGCAGCAGAACTGATTCCACTAGCCATATATAAAGTCGCCGGAGTATTTTCTTCATCGTTAACGATATTTACGCGAACCTTCAAAGGTTTCGCTCCAACCTTTTTGCGTATAAATTTCGCCATCGTATGTGTAGCAAAGCAAATCATTATTACTGATTGAAAGAAAGCGAACTGGGTGCTTCTTGAAATCAGTAACTGCCTTCAAATCCTTAGGATTGGCAAGACTTGCCTGATAAACATTCATTGACTGTCCATTACGCTCGCTGAGGAAAAAGAAACTCTTTTCATCAGAAGAATAAACAGGATTTCTATCTTCTCCACCGATATTTGTCAAATTTGTATGTTTCTTTGTTATGCAGTCATACTCCCAAATATCTCTTGTAACAGAAGACGTATGGTGCTTTCTCCACTGGTTTTCAAAGCCTTTAGCATCTTGGTAAACAAACTTCTTACCGTCCTTTGTCAAAGAAACGAGTTCAGCCGGAGTAGCCAATAACTGCTTAATATTTCCATCTGCAATATTAATGCTATAAAGTTCGCTCAACACTCCTTCAGGAGCCAATACGCTTTCAGCAGGATCAAAGAGAGCAGCAGAGAAAAGAACCGCCTTATCGTCGGAAGTAAACGCACTCGGCATTTCGTTTACTGAATTGAAAGTAAGACGCTTTGCGGCACCACCATTTGACGGCATCACAAAAACATCATAATTGCCATAGCGATTACTTGCAAAAGCAATCTGCTTACCGTCGTTAGACCAAACTGGAGCAGTTTCCATACTCTCATTACTTGTCAACCTGACGGCATCTCCACCAGCAGAGTTAACCTTATACAAATCTCCCTTATATGCAAAAGCGATTTCCTTTCCATCAGGAGATATCGACGCATACCGCATCCATAGCGGTGTTACAGCCGCAAAGATTCAATGCTGCCGCGCCTGCAAATAGTGATATAAGTAATTTCTTCATATTATAAATTTTTTAATTTCTAAATCAAAGTCTATTTTTCAGTCTTAACGATTTTCAGTTTCTCCCATATAAAGTTAGGGATAAGTCTCCAAAAGGCAACAAGCAAACGGTATTTCCAGTCAATGGTTATCACCCTCTTCCTACGCTCAACCGCTTTAACAATTTTATCTGCAACAAATTCAGGCCTCATCATCATCGGAAAATGCCCGGATTTCAGCAAATCAGTATCAACAAATCCAGGACGGATATCAGTAAAAGTAACCTTTGCTCCAACCATTGATGACAATTGGGCAAGGCACTGGATATACGTGTTTTGAAAACGCTTTGTAGCAGAATATGCAGGAGCAACGCCAAGTCCCTTTGTTCCGGCAATAGAACTGATTGCAGCAATATGGCCGCCTCCTTTCTCTTTAAAATAATTAAAAGCCGTATCAATCATTCGTGTAAAGCCAACCACATTAGTATTGGTGATTGCAATCTCTGCCGACATTTCCAAACCAACATTCTGACAACCGATTCCAGAGCAAAGAATAATAGTATCTACGCCACCCATACGCTCGGCAAGCCCCAACAGATTCGCAGAAGCGTCCTCTTTAGTCACATCAATAACAGCGGTTTCAATAACGCCACCACGCTCCGCCTTGAAATTTTCAAGTCTTTCACAACGCCGCCCGGCAATACCGATAGAATATCCTTTTTTATTCAATATATCCGCAACATTCCATCCAATTCCAGAAGTCGCACCAATGATTATAACTTTTTCCATTTGATTTCTTTACGAAATACAAAAATAGCAAAAGGCGAGTGCAGAGACAAGCAAAAACGCAGTTTTTTAATTTGGCTATGCCGAACCTAATCCTATCTTATCGGAAAATAGATAAATAATGAAATATCTACCAAAACAACACAAAAATTGCAACGGACTTTCCGACGGCTACTTTTGGGTTAGTCTTGGTTCAGCAAAAGCCGTTCAGAATATATTTCGTTACCAATAAAACAGACAATGCTGTAAACTCCACTAACAAGGTTAGTTGTTGGACATTTGAACTGCATACAGCCATTAAAACAATCAATGCTCTTTATCCAAAGAAGTTGACCTACTGAAGAATACAAACAGCACTTGCCATTTCTTGTTTTCTCACTTGAATTTAATTTGATTACTATATCTCCATCTGCCACTACTATATCCAATCCTTGTGACTCTTTATTCTGCATCGGATATTTTGATTTTGCACTACTACCTTTTATCAACGATTTCTTTGAATTATTTATACGAACAGGCATCTCATATCCAATGACATTGTTTTCTCTGTAATATTCATTGATAGAATCATTCTGTATTTCTTTTTCTTGTCTGTAAGTTGGATAGTAATATGCTGCTACTATTGAATCAGTTGGAACTCCATGCACCAAAATTCTATACTTACACATTTCGATAACAGGATATCGATATCCTCTGGCATACCATTGCCATTTTTCGATAGAGTGAGTAATACTGTCATTTTTAAGCCAATGGCTTATTGAATCGTTGCTTAATAGCAAAGAGTCTTTTGTTAAATAGAATGATTTGTCGAATGAATTACTTATTTGTGTAGTTCCTGAGCGGTGATAGAGAACTTGCAAAACATTTTTTTAGCGTGTCGCAATCTGGTGTAATAAGAGAGCCTACAGTTCTGGCATTTGAGGATGAAAACCCTGCATTCTTTATGTATTCTCCATAGCCAACATTTCCTTCTCCCCAGAAAGAATCTGCTTGACTTTGACCGCATAATAGAGGGTAAGATTTTGTTTCAGGTATCACATAAACTATGTCCAATCCGCCTTTATAATGCCGTATAAGGCTTAGTTCATCATTAGAGTACCTATACAAGCGGTTTTCAAAAGAGGCAGTCTTAATATAGAGTGAATCGCGAGTCTGGTTTATAAAAATCTCTTCTTCTTCTAATTTTTCTGTCTTGGAAAAATTCCAAATATCCTTTACTTCGGTAAACCCTTGAATGAAAGGTATTTTATAGCGGGTAATAATATCTCTGTCTCGCATTCCATTCGCTTCCCAACTAATCCCGTTTACTTGTTCAATTCCTAATGCAACATTAAAGAATTGAAGCAATAAGGTTAATATAATAAGTGCTCGTTTCATTTTAAAATCCCCTATAATTATAATCGTACTTGTTTATAAAATAACCGTTATAATCCTTAATGCCACTTAATCTACCATACTCGTCTATAAGGTATGTGTTAGTTACGCCTCTTGCATCTGTTGCCGATGCCAGACCAAGTAGCCAATGGTAAGTGTAAGTAGCAATCTCCTTGCCTTTAAAGGCAGCCCGCAAAGAATTAAACATATTCGGTAAACTTTCTTCTACAATATATGTATCTTCACTATACCCAGACTTGGTGGCTTCCCTGAGTAAATCATCATATTCAATGCCAATGGCTTCAACTATTGGATGCTTTCCTTGATAGCCCCAAAGATAACTTGCCAATAGGCATCCGTTATATTTTATCTGAATAATGTTTCCGTTTTTGTCATAGATGTAACTATATGTTTCCTTGTCAATAGGCGGATATGTGGCGTTATCAAGAATGCTTTCTGGCATTTTGTAGTTTGAGGAAAAATTCATACCGATGCATCCGGTAAATGTTTTTGCTAATTTATGATTGTCACCATAAGTGTATCTTTTTGCAGAAGCAACAACATCATTTATAACGGTTATTTCCAGTTCTTTCAAATCAATTGGAATGTTTCCGATTTTATGATAAGTATAATAAGTCGTAACGTTTTGCCCGCGGCTGTTTTTATAACTAATTGACTTGACAAAAGAGTTCCAAGGTCTTGAACTATACTTGTCTGAATAATATGTGTATGCTAATTCTTTCACGGTTTCTACATAGGTGAGCAAATCTCGTTGCCATATTTTGTCGGAAGTTTTTTGCTTGTTATATTCAATTAGACCAAATTTGTTTATGGCATAGTCTTTGTTATAAAGATCACCTCTTCCATTTGAAACTTCTATTAAAGAATAGTCACAAATGGTGTGTAATGGTCCTGAAAACACATGTTTTACGGGATTTTCTATAAAGTTATATGTGTACATTTCTTTTTTATAAACTTCTTTTGACATTCCTGTTTCTTCAAATGCTCCCATATATATTTTCTCTTTCAGGAAGCCTCTTTTATAGGCATAACTTGTCAGTGTTATCAGTCCGGCAGGGATATAAGTTGGCATAAGGCAGTCCATTACGTCTGGATACTGTATCTGAGTGTCGTATAAATAACCTATTTCTCCAAGATTCGGATCTGAAAAAGATTCCCAAACTTCGCTATATTCAATGGATTGCTCGCCGTTTGTAGTTGACATAAGTCCATTTGAAGAAATATTGAAAGTAGAGTTAAATTCAACAGGCAATCTTAAATCTGGTCCTTTGTAATAGATATATCCATTGTAGTAATAATTTGGTAAAGTGTTTACTGCACCAGACGAATACGTTTTACCATTAACAACAGTCTTATATCTGTAGTTTTTGGTTATGCTTTTTCCGTCCTGCGGATTGGAAGTTATACTTGCTATTCGCACACCACCATATTCTTCTATAACATTGTCTTTGATAACTTTCTTTGTCTGCTTTTCTATATTGATGAATCCGTAATTATTATATTCGGCAGTTGGTTCTGGACCCCAAAGGGCATTTATGTCAATGTCGCTCATTCCATTAAAATTCCGAGGGTTAACCAGCTTGAATTCGTAGGTGGCGTCTTCTGTGGTTATATAGATAGGATGCTTCGAATTTTCTTTATTGATGTCATACTTGCTTTTTAGTTTGCTATTACAGTAAATTTCGAGGCGAGGATATGGTTCAAGGTGGGTTGAAGGATATTCGTATTCATTTGAAAAACCTAATTGAAAGGAACTGCCGGAATGCATCAAAGGTTCCAAATATGTTGATAAATCTATTTTAAACTTATCTCCACTTTTCATGGTTGCAGTTTGTGTTAGGCACTGTTTGATTTGTGTTCCTCTTAACTGCATAGTATCTGTGTGCGTCTCTATTCTTTCATTTGCAGCCAAATAGTGATTGTCGATATATGAATAATCATTTTGCTCCCAGTTAAGAGTTGTATATCCGCCAGTCGGGTAGTCAATCCTTTTTAATATGCCTTGTTGTGTATAAGATTTGTTAAGTTCTCTATTGCCTTTTGGATAACCATAATATTCAAGTCCTTCGATTTCAGGGATTATTGCTTTATTGCCACTCGCTCCATTACAGTATCCCCAATGGTCAATAGCAAATTCTTCTGTACATGTTTTAGGTACATACTGAAAGCCAAAAAGTTGCTGTTTCTTTTGCCCGCTTGCCTGACTGATTCGTACCATATTGCCAGTAGCATCCCTTTCAATTTTGTATCGCCATAACTCGGTCGTGTCTGCATCATTTTTATGAACCGAAATTGATAATAACAGTTTATTGCCGGTATCATAGTGAAATTTTACAGTTGCTGATTTGCTTTTTATTGCAATAAGACTTCGTTCATAATACTTGTGCTTTGACTCGGAAAAACTTGATCTGTCTGCCAGATAGCACCAATAGCCACCATTGACGTGCGAGAAATATTGCGAAGGTCCTAATGACTCGTTTCGGAATATTGGTTCAGAATATTCAAAGTCTATTACGTCCCCGTAAATGCTCTGCATCCTTGTTATATGCCATGCTGTTGGATATCTCAAATGCTCCTTATTTGTTTCAAATTCTATGCCCTCATTGTAACCTTTCGCCAGTATTGGAGATTCTGTAATTTCAATGCCTTCTGATCCAAAAATATATCTGGTTTGGTCCTTATCAACTAAAACTTGTCCATAATGTTGCCAACGGTCACTTTCGAATTCAATTGGAGACGAGGTGCTCATTACCAATTTCCTATTTTCTGTAAACATATATGTTCCACCCATTCCTTGACCGTAAAATTTATATATGTCGTTCGCATAGTCAACATAACCTGCTTCATAGTCAAGGCTCTCTGATAAAGATGCAACATAATCTCCGTCAGGCACCGTCGGGTTATAAGGATATTTGCAATTTAATATTCTGTCTCTTAAATCTTTGTCTTTTTGGGATAAATTGAATATTCCCCTCATCCATCTGATGCTTGACGGGTTATGATTGCATTCATCTGGTAAGCCATATACTGTGCGCGACAGGGTCATTCCTACCGAAAGAGACCAACCCTTGCTGATAATTCCTGGGAGTTCGTTCTGTTTCAATCCTCCTCCTTTATAGTTGATGCTGATTGGAACTTTTAGAGAGCCTTCAGTCAATGTGTAGATAGGAATGTCAATCACAGGCTGACCGGTATAATGAGAAACAGGTATGTCAATATACTTCATTAAAGATGCTACCTCAGGAGAGGGCGGTATTATAGAATACTTTCTGGTAGCATAATCGCCGAAATGGTCTTCTGCCTTTGTAATAAAAGCAAGAAGAACCATTACTGTTATTTGAATTAACCTTGTTTTCATTTTATATCGGTATTAAAGATTTTATATTACATAAAATAATATATCAACGTGGCATAATTGTAATCCGTCTAATAGCGTTATCGGAATACTTTTTTACATGTATTCTTTCTGTTTTATATGGCATTCCTTTAATCCATTGCTCCTTAACAGAATCCGGCTGGTTACTTAAATATTCTCTTTTATAAGCGTATTGCATATGTCTGTAAAGTTGGAATTTGTATATTCCCTCAATTTTGTCAAAAAAAGCAGCTTCTTCGAAAAAATCATCGTCTTGTATTCCCCTCCTCATAGGTGCATCATATACTGTTCCCTCTGCATATTGCAAAGCCAAATAATTTTTATAGTATAACCATAAATAAATTGCCCCATTTTCATTACTACCGTTCACCCCATTAACCTCATATATAGAAGGCGGGTAGATTTTAAATTTTTCCTTAATAGACTCTCTTATACCAATTAATGCTGTTACATTACATTTGACTGTATCGGCAGGTGCATCTTCAAAATCTTCCAGTTTAGAATAGTTATTGGATACGTATAGTATTGCAAAGCATCTCAAAGAGTCTGCATTGTAATTTAGCCATTCTACGCTAACATCAATCTGATCTTTAGTAGGAAGTGGAGATGGAACATATTTTTCCTTTTTAGTATTATAGCAGTGCGTATCGCATAAAGGCTCTGTCAGGGTCATAATACGCATACGGATGATAAACTTTTGTTTTGCATTTGCCAAATTCTGTCGTATCAGAAAACAGTCGAAAGTATTCAACATTTTCTTTAAACGACTCACTGATATCATGTGCATCTTTAAGTTTCTGCTGACTTGGTACTTTAACAACTTTCTGACACAATGCAGAGAAGACTGTAAATAATGCAATAATGGCTAAAATTGTAAATTTGCTTTTATTCATAGTTATATATTTAATATTAATATCTATACACTGATTATTATAAAAAACCTTAATAACTATAAGTCTATATAAACGGCTATTCTTACCGTTTTCTATTTGGATTGGTTATTCGACCTTTAGGGTTAGTAAGGTCTATCGTTCGAGATAAAGCAACTTCGTATTTCCCATTTTTCTCATATGTATAAATTTGAAATCCAAAAACCATGCTGTCTGTTCCTTGAAAGACTAAACCATCATCCTTTATGAATTTCATTTTTATTTTAACATTACCTTTATTTTTGAATATGTAGTCGAACAATTTCACCTCCGCCTCTTTTCCAGACATGCAGACTACAAGAAACGCTTTTTGGTCATTGCCATAAGTATATGTATATATGCCTTTTACATTCTCTGCGAGCATAGGGTGTACCAAATAGTACCCATAATATGTTGCTGTAAGGAGTACTATCCCATTTTCCTTTTCTTCAATATCGCACATATAAAATGCATATTTGTCACCTCTCGTAAATTTATTACTTTGTATTATCATTCCAACAGAGTCCAATTTACTCTTCAGCAAATCTTGCAGATTATTTTCCCTCAAAACAAGATTATTGTTTTGCAATTGCTGCACTTTCTTTAAATGATTGCCATTGTCATTAATTCCGTAAAGCATAGGAATAGTATAAGTTTGATTTGTAGCACATGAACTTACCGCAATCAGTATCAATAACAATTCGATTAATTTTTTCATAATTTCTATTTATGGTGTTACTATTATTTCTTGCAATTCTCTTGGCCTATCATTTTCATCAAAAAAATCTTTTCGCAATAATTAAATTATTATTTTATGCGGATTATGGCTATTCTGTTTTGTTTTCAGCTGTTGATTCTTCTTTATTTTCGTTGCTTGCTTGTTGCATTTTAGTAGAAATAAAATACTGTTGCAAAGTGTAAATGAACATTATTGCAATGCCTGCAAGCCAGATGTAGTATCCCGGTCCAAGACTCGTTACATTGCTGACATCTTTCCAATCAAATACGTCGGTTACTGCGCCGTGATTAATAATAGGATAAATGGCAAGAAGCAGTCCGGCGCAATAAATTAGCAAGTCAATTTTTCTCAAACCGAGTGACAATCTGAGAAATATGTGCAGGTATGCCAAATTGCAGAGCCACGCAAGGCCGATCGGATACCCCCGTAAAACATAAACAAAGCCAGATAGCCACCAGTCTGTGGTGCTATCAAAATTAACGTTGTAACCATAGACAAAAACAGGAGATTTGTAGATAAAGACTGGGAAAAAAGAAATCAGCATTAGCAAAATGCATAATGTCCCCAAATTCCTGAATTTCCTTTTAATAAAGAACGAGTAGAATAAGACTATAAAAGCATACCCTGCAGTTATTGGTATTGAATAAAACAACCAAAAGTTGATTATAATATCAATTGCCTTACGGGGGCTTTTGTAGTTGCATAATTTATCAAGGAAACTGCGTTCAAATGTATTGGATATCCTTATAACATCAGATATAAACATATACGCACCATCCAGTACTCTTGAACTCCGCCCCTGGTTCCCTCCGATGTTCCAATTTAGATACCATTGCTTAATACGATCAAAGGATAGAATGGTTTTTCCGCCCTTTTCAGTAAGAGAGAATATGGCAACAATTCTTTCTTCCGGTAAAGAAATTTCCACATCCCACACTCCGGTGGTGTCTGCACTTAAATCAGCAATCTTTGTCTTTTTGTTTTCATAATTATAGTACCACGTCAAACTCTCGTCCTTTAACAGCAACGCATTGTATTTGTTTGTAAAATCACTAACAGTGCAATCCAATTCATATTTGATTGAATAACCATTATGTATGCCTAACAGTGTCAATAACAAGAGGACATTAAAGATTACTAATAATGCTATAATATGGTTTCGAAACAGGGCCATTTTGGGTTATAATTAGTAAGGTAAATAATATTTTTGAAATTCTCCCTCCAAGGAAACTATTAAAACACCTGCTTTTGTGAGAATATTTTGATAAATCATATATAAATTTCAAATCGGTCATGGATGTTTGTGGGTTCAATGTTCCCTTAAACCCCGAAACACTCAAGTTGTCATAACCCTTGTCATGCTTGAAAGCTGCATAATCCTGATAATCCGTTGGTGGAACAACGTATGAGTCTTTTTAGCCTTTGGTCTTGGGGTTCTTGGGACCCATATATTTATTATGCATGCGATAAAATCAAACTCTTATAATTAAACGTTTATTTTCTTTTTTCTTTCTTTTCTATATAATGGTACACAATACCTTTTATGTATCCAGCAAATTCTATGAATTCTGGGTCCAGTGTTACCAAATAACCGTCTTGATACTTTTTAAAATATTTCCAATCATATATTGTCTTATTCCTGTATTTCCCGAATATAAAGATATTGCTGCCTCCTGGCGCCCCTCCTCGGGTCTTTTCTTTTTTTAAGATTACGGGCTTTGTTTTACTTATGTAGAATGTATTTATATAGTCGCAAATACCATTAAGTGTTTTTTCCGGCAATGTAACTCTCGTTTTCCCAAAATCAACAGAAACTGTTCCAATTCCATTTTGTATAACAAGTTGTATATCCTGATATTTAGAATCTATAATATAGGCAAAAATCTCACAATCCAGACCGTTTTTTACATCTTCTACTGTGTGGACTTTTGTCTTGGAACCAGACTTAACTGATGCAGGAGAAGCACTTATAAATGCATTGCCTACTGTAATAAATAATATCAGGAGAAAAATTCTGAATACTTTCATAACTAATGGTTTTTAAGATTTAACTTATTCTTTGTGAGACAGTTTTCCGTAATGATGGACAATGCCGTCAATATAATGAGCAAAATTAATGAATTCTGGATTAAATGTAATTAAATAATATCCCTGTTCTGTCCAAAAATCAGTTCTATTATGAAATTTTCTGCGTTGAAACATTCCTGTAAATGTAATATCAAAAGTGGTGTAATTAAGTAAATAGGTATCCCTCTTTCTTTTGTTTAGTATAATTGGTGATGTCTTACTTATATAGAATATGTTTATGTAGTAGCATAGCCTGTTAACTGTAGTTTCTGAAATAGGAATTTTCGTTTTGTTAGGGAAGAATGAAAGAAATCCTTTTCCATTTTTTATTTCAATTGTTCCATTTTCTGAAGAATATTCACGAAACATTCTGATTTCACAATCCAGACCGTTTTTTACATCTTCTACTGTGTGGACTTTTGTCTTGGAGCCAGATTTAACTGATGCAAGAGATGCAATTATCATAGCATTGCCAGCTACAATAAATAATATCAGGATAAAAATTCTGAATACTTTCATAACTAATTGATTTAAATGTTAATTGCCAACATATTTCTTATATAAACGACGATATTTTGAATCAACCCGAGAGCGACCTGTTTCGCTTTTGGTGTGATCCATTAACTGCTTTAACGTGAATTGTTTATAACTATCGGTAGTATTGTTCCATAACTTCTTGAAATTGATGACGTTTTTATATGCCAAGCGATGAGATTTTAGACTACCTGCATTATGTTTCATTCCATGCGAATACCATTCGTGAACAATAACGCTTGATGCAATATTCTCTACAGTACTTTCATAGTCATATATTCCACTACCTATAATTCCAAAACTTCCATTTGATAGAATCTGTGTTACCCACGCTGCATCTTTGCGATTTTCATATGCTATTTTACCACCATATATTGTTGACATCGAAAACACCTCATCATATACTTGCATCCCATCAAATTGAGATACTATGTGTGTCCATATTTTTGATTGGGCTTCAGGGCTTATTTCATTATACTCTCTCATCGTATCAAAGGGTAAAACAAAAGATGAGTAATTTAAATATAATTCTTCTGTCGTAAGGTCTTCAAAATTAAGCGTTTCTTTGCCGGTGTATATTATGACATTACCATTAAACCCTTCAGCTGTATTTCCATAAAATTCTCCGTTGATATTATACACAGGTTCCATTCCGTTTTGGTCAGCGAATTTCAGAGGATTGCAGGCGCTGTAGTTGTAAGGGTTGATTGCAGGCCTGCTGTAGTTGTAAGGGTTTATGCCAAAGGGTCTGCAATTTTGCCGACGTAGTCAGTATTTTTCGGCGAGAGGGTTTCGGGATTGCGTCTCGGAAGCGCGCGTTGTTGTAATAGCCGTTTATGCCACGCATCGGCTGCCCGTCTGCAATTTTTGCCGACGTAGTCAGGATTTCAAAGGGGCGGAATTTCTTTCAGTTAAGCACCTGCAAGATAAACAAACAATATATCTTTTGCAAGATTTTTCTTCAAAAAATTTTGTTACTAAGAATTGTGTCTCAAACTGGAAAATCTTAACATAATATCAGCATTCTAATCTATTTGCAAAATAAAATAAGCCGAGGCTGCATTTTAGCAACCCCGGCTATTTTACCTTAAAAATTTATTATGCAAATACTCGTTGGTTGAATTAATTTTGCAAAACATTTATAATGAAAAAGTTGCACATATTGCTGATATTTAGTAAATTAGTGGTGACCAAACCATTGATTACCATTATCGCGCTTATGTACAACTTCATCGTAAAGTTCGGAAAAATCCTTGACATATTCAAAGAATTTGCCGGAAATCGTGTCACTGCTCTTGGAAACATCCCCCGCAGGGGTGTTGTCCCCAAGTTTTCCGATCTGGAAGTCATAGCCCTCTCTGCCACAGCCGAGGCTTTCGGAATTGACAGTGAAAACTGCCTGTTCAAACGCCTTGAGAACGAAAAGGGCAACAAACTTCCCAACCTTATTTCCAGACGCCAGTATAACCAGCGCCGCAAGCTCACAATGCATCTGGGAGAGGAGATTCGCCGTGACATAGCCGCTGCGATGGACGGACGCGAGGACGTGTTCTGCATTGACTCCAAGCCGGTGAAAGTCTGTCAGAATGCCAGAGGCAAGCGATGTGCCATGGGACGGTACGATTGGGAAAAAGGCTCCTGCATGGGGATACTGCGCTTCCCAAAACATGCATTACTACGGATATAAACTCCACGCAATATGCGGAATAAGCGGAGTCATCCATTCCTATGACATGACTGCGGCGAATGTCCATGATCTCCACTATCTCAAAGATGTGCAGTTTCAGTATCATGACTGCATGATGCTCGGAGACAAAGGTTATTTGAGTGCGCAGATTCAGCAGAATCTTTTTTGACTCGGCTAATATCGAACTTGAAGTTCCATATCGACTG